>Ga0160433_100055_pt1 | contig 127717 bp, 160 predicted proteins | sample HID1972K_E0MG_FD_108235 | JGI IMG/M metagenome (GOLD analysis project Ga0160433, IMG submission 108235) | Enriched pill bug-associated microbial communities from UW Madison campus, WI, USA - HID1972K_E0 MG | ecosystem: Host-associated > Arthropoda: Insects > Digestive system > Unclassified ...
CCAACGGCCCCAAAGGCCAAGGTGACGACGGTCCCTCCATCGGTGGCTCGCCTGCTGCTGGAACATCAGGCGAGCATCCCGGATCAGCGACAATCTAACAGAGCACAAACACACAAGGTGACGCGGCGCTTCTTCAGCGCCGTGACGGAGGGGTCTTCGACGCAAGGCGAATGTGTGTGGGGCTTCAAAAGCCCCTCCACCGCTGCGCGGTCCCCCTCCCCGCAAAGCGGGGAGGAGACTTGGTCACGCGTCCTTCGGCTTGCGGCCCCACCGGCGTTTCGGCGCTTCGCCGTTCGCCTTGGCGGTGATTTCCTTCAGCTTGCGGCCCTGCATAGCCGAGAGCGCCTGGCCGGGCGCGCCCTTTTCAGGGTCGGCGAAGGCGCGGCCGTGGATCTTGACCCGGTCGCTGACGGAATCGAGGAATTCGCCCTCCCATTCGGACAGCGCAACGCCCGCCTTCTCGGCCGAGCGGCGGGCGCGTTTCAGGGCGTTCAAGGCAGCCCGCTGAGCCGCCTTGCGCTGGGCTTCAAAAGGGCTTGCCGGCGGTTTCCGCTTCAAGCCGGGTCAGCCTCAGATCTCGCCTAGCGCCGACATATAGAGGTCCAGGATGGCGTCTTCTTCCTGGCGCTTGGCCTTGTCCTGCTTGCGGATGCGGATGACCTTGCGCAGGATCTTGACGTCGTAGCCCTCGCCCTTGGCCTCGGCGAAGACCTCCTTCATGTCGGTCATGACGGCCTGTTTGTCCTCTTCGAGGCGCTCAAGCCGTTCGATGATGGTGCGCAGGCGCCCTTGCGCCGTGGCGGTTAGAACGTCGGGACCACCGTCGAACGAGGCGTCGTCAGCCATGGGGAATACTCCAGAAATCAGGCGCGGACGCTAACCATGCCAAGGCGCACGGCTCAACCGCGAACACGAAAAAGGCCGCGGACAAAATCCGCAGCCTGTGGATCGTAGGGTTTTTGTCGCGCTATCGCCCCTTGGGCTACTTGAGCGCGGCCCTGCTGCGTAGGCGCACGCCGCCGAGGCGGCGCGCAGACGACGCAGATCAGCCCTGCTTGGCCTTGAAGCGCGGGTCGGTCTTGTTGATGACGAAGACGACGCCCTTGCGACGCACGACCTTGCAGTCGCGGTGGCGGGTCTTCAGGGACTTGAGCGAGCTGCGGACCTTCATGGTCGGACGTCCTGAGAGAAACCAATAAGAAAGCCGCTGACCCGGTCGGGATCGCGGCGGAGGCGGTCGTATAGAGAGAGGGCCGGCGAACGTCAAGCCGAAGAAGGCCCACAACGTCGAAATCCCTGCCCGCGCCTGCCCCAGCGCCACACGGGGCTCAAGTCGCGCGAATGCGCGATAGCTCCCTCGAGGGGGCCAAAGCAGCGCAAGGCGCGATAGCCCCCTCAAGAATGGGCTCAAGCAGCGCAAGGCGCGGTAGCCCACTCAAAATGTGCTCAAGCAGCGCGAAGCGCGATAGCACAAAAAAGAATGGAGGCCTGACCTCCGAGTCGAACGGAGGGTTTACGGGGTTGCACGCCCGTCGCGTCGCCACTCCGCCATCAGGCCGTCAGAGGACCATGCGCTAATACGCCGCACCGGTTTAAGACGTCGACGAAATTGAGGGTTAACGCCGCTTTCTGGGGAATTCCCAGCAACGTCCTCGCCTGACGGGCGCTTTACGACAGGAAAACGGCCGCTTCGCGCGGATGTCATTTCACCTCTGGCGCTCGGACCTCTAGTTTGATTCTCATGCGTTTTTCCTATCGCCTCCTGTTGATCGGCTGTGTCGCGGCCTGTGCGCCGATGTTGCCGGAACCGCCGCTTCCGGCCCCCATGCCGTCGCCCCAGGCTGGCGCGCCGGGAACGCCGAGCGCCGGCCCGACGACTCCCGCCCCGGAAACGACGCAGCCGCCGCTGGCCGCCTATGACCAGCAGGGCTTCGAGGGATGGAAGCAGGGCTTCCTGGCGCGCAAGGGCGGCGACCGGCGCACGGCCTATGAACGCGAACTGGCCAGCGTGACGCCGGACGCCAGCGTGGTGCGGCTGGACCGCAACCAGCCGGAGTTCTCCAAGCCCGCCGGCGCCTATGTCCAGAACGCCGTCACCCCGGTGCGAATCGCCCAGGCCAGGCAACGCATCGACCGGGTGCCGTGGGCGGTGGTCCAGCGGTTCGGCGTGCCCAGCGAAATCCTGGTCGGGGTCTGGGCGCAGGAAAGCGCCTTCGGCCAGGTCCAGGGCGATTATGACGTCATCCGCTCGCTGGCGACCCTGGCCTATGACGGCCGGCGCCGCGAATGGGCCGAGGACCAGCTGAAATACGCGCTGGACATCGTCGTGGACGGCCGCCGCGAACGCGAGGGCCTGAAGGGCAGCTGGGCCGGCGCCATGGGCCAGACCCAGTTCATGCCCGACAACTATCTGCGCCTGGGCGTCGATCAGGACGGCGACGGCAAGGTGGACATCTGGGGCGACGACGCCGACGCCCTGGCGTCCGCCGCCAACCTGCTGGCCCAGGCCGGGTGGAAGCGCGGCCAGGGCTGGGGCTATGAGGTGATCCTGCCCGCCGGCTTCGACTACGCCGAGGCGGAAGGCCCCAAGCATAATTGGGCCTATTGGGCGGCCAAGGGCGTCCGGCTGGCGCAGGGCGGGACGCCCAGCGGCGCCGAAGCGGCGGAAGAGGCGACCATACTGCTGCCGCAGGGCGCCAACGGCCCGGCCTTCCTGGCCCTGCCGAACCACTATGTGATCCGCCGCTACAACAACTCCGTCAGCTACGCCCTGGCCATCGGCCTGACGGCGGACGGGATCATGGGCAAGCCGGGGCTGACCAGGGCCTGGCCCAACGACGCCTCCCTGTCGCGCGACCAGCGGATCGGGGCGCAGCGTGCGCTGACCCAGCTGGGCTACGACACGCAAGGGGTGGACGGGGTCATTGGGACCAACACCCGCGCGGCGCTGCGGCGCTGGCAGACGGCCCACGGCCGCGTCGCCGACGGCTATCTGACCGCCGCGCTCGCGGACGAACTGATCCGCAGGGCGAACTGAACGCGGTCCTGATCCGGCCGGTCGAGGTCAGAACAGGGCTGCTGTCGAACCGCCAACCAGCAGCAGCACCGCAAGGGCCGATCCCCATACGGAGTTATCGACCCAGATATTCTTGACCCGAATGATTTTGAGATAGTCGAGGTTCGCCTGGTAAGGGTCGGGATCGTACTCCTTCTCCCGCTTGGTGACGGCGTAGAAGGCCATAAGGGCCGTCAGCAGCCCGACCCAGAAGGCGGCGACGAGAGTCCAATAGGCCCATTCCCCTCGCCCCACATAGATCTGGGCGTCCGGCGGCGCCGCCATCACCACCAGGACACAGGCCAGGATGAGCGCCGAGAAGCCATCACCGCCCCGCCCTTCAGACAGGCATCCTGGTCCCGGAACCTCAGGCTTTCGAGCACCTTCTGATCGGCTGGGTCACACTGTGTGACGTTGCTGAACTCGATTCCGTACCGATCCTCGCTCATCGCGACCCCCCTCTGCCTCACGTCTGCGGACTTTCGCCCAATACTCGTCATTTGCCCATCCGCCCGGCAATCGCTACATCCGCCCAAACCTCCCCGTTAAAGACGAACCCGAAGGGCGAAACCGCACCTCATGGCGCAGCAATATATTTTCCAGATGCAGGGTCTGACCAAGACCTTCCCTGGCGGCCGCAAGATTTTCGAGAACATCTGGCTCAGCTTCTACAACGACGCCAAGATCGGCGTCGTCGGCGTCAACGGCTCGGGCAAGTCGACCCTGCTCAAGATCATGGCCGGCCTGGACACTGAATTCTCGGGCGAGGCCCGCGCCGCCGACGGCGTCAAGCGCGGCTATCTGGAGCAGGAGCCCCAGCTCGATCCCGCCCTGAACGTCCGCCAGAACGTCGAGGCCTGGTGCGAGGAGAAGCAGTGGGTCAACCGCTTCAACGAGGTCGCCGCCGAACTCGGTGAAAACTACACCGACGAACTGATGGAGGAGATGACCGCCCTCCAGGAAAAGATCGACGCCGGCGACGTCTGGGACATCGACAGCCGCATCGAAATGGCGATGGACGCCCTGCGCTGCCCGCCCGACGACTGGGAGGTCACCAACCTGTCCGGCGGTGAAAAGCGCCGCGTGGCCTTGGCGCGCCTGCTGCTGTCCAAGCCCGACATGCTGCTGCTGGACGAACCGACCAATCACTTGGACGCCGAATCCGTCGCCTGGTTGCAGCACCACCTGGAAAGCTTCCCCGGCTGCGTCATCCTGGTGACCCACGACCGCTACTTCCTGGACCTGGTGACCAAGTGGACGCTGGAGCTGGACCGCGGCAAGGGCCACCCGCACGAGGGCAACTATTCGTCGTGGCTGGAGGCCAAGACCAAGCGCGTCGTGCAGGAGCAGTCGGAATCCGAAGCCCGCCAGCGCGCCCTCACCCGCGAACTGGAATGGGTCCGTTCGGGCGCCAAGGCCCGCCAGGCCAAGTCCAAGGCCCGTCTGGCCGCCTATGAGCGGATGGTCGAGGAACAGGAATCGATGCGCGGCGCCCAGACGCACGCCCACATCCAGATCCCGCCCGGCCCGCGCCTGGGCAATGTGGTGCTGGAGGTCGAGGGCCTGCAGAAGTCCTATGGCGACAAGGTCCTGTTCGACAACCTGACCTTCAAGCTGCCGCCCAACGGCATCGTCGGCGTCATCGGCCCCAACGGCGCCGGCAAGTCGACCATGTTCAAGCTGATCACCGGCCAGGAAACGCCGGACGGCGGCACGATCAAGGTCGGCGAGACCGTCAAGCTGGCCTATGTCGACCAGTCGCGCGACGACCTGAAGCCGGAAGACACCATATGGCAGGCCATCTCGGGCGGCACCGACGTGATGATGGTCGGCAAGCGCGAGATCAACACCCGCGCCTATGTCGGCAGCTTCAACTTCAAGGGCGGCGACCAGCAGAAGAAGGTCGGCCAGCTGTCGGGCGGCGAGCGCAACCGCGTCCACCTGGCCAAGACCCTGGCCTCGGGCGGCAATCTGATCCTGCTGGACGAACCGACCAACGACCTGGACATCGAGACGTTGCAGAACCTGGAAGAGGCGCTGGAAGAGTTCGCCGGCTGCGCCGTGGTCATCTCCCACGACCGCTGGTTCCTGGACCGCCTGGCCACCCATATCCTGGCCTTCGAGGGCGACAGCCACGTCGAATGGTTCGAGGGCAACTTCGAAGCCTATGAGGAAGACAAGAAGCGCCGCCTGGGCGCCGACAGCCTGATCCCTCACCGGATCAAGTTCCAGAAGTTCGGCCGGTGACCGAACTATGATAGGATGCGGGACATGAGCGATGATCTTCTGTCCCGCATCACCGTCGAAGAAGGCAAATGCGGCGGACGTCCCTGCATCCGCCGCATGCGCATCCGCGTCATCGACGTGCTGGGCATGCTGGCGGCCGGCGAAAGCCACGCGTCGATCTTGAGCTACTATCCCTACCTGGAGGCGGAGGACATTCTCGCCTGTCTTGCCTATGCCGCGCGAGAACTTGATCATCCGGTTCTGGCCGCGTGAAATTCATCATCGACCAGCAACTGCCGCCCATTCTGGCGGGGTGGCTGGTTGAAAGCGGTCTCGATGCAACCCACGTCGTGCATCTCGGCCTTGACGAGTCCGCGGACGGCCTCATCTGGTCCGTCGCCTGCCAGAGCGGCGCGGTCGTCATTTCACGAGACGAGGATTTTGTCCGCCTGGTCGCAAATCCAGGAGGGGCGAGGCTTGTTTGGGTGCGGTTCGGCAACTGCGACAACCCGACCCTGCTGAGCCTCATGGAGGCGCGCTGGCCCGCCGTGATGGAGCGGTTGGCGATGGGGGATTTGCTGATCGAGTTGAGACGATGACCCAACGCCCCGCCGTCCTCATCATGCAGCGGCATCTCGCGCCGCTCTCCGCCATCCTGGAGAGCGTCTATGACGTCTATCGCTTCTGGGAAGGCCCGCCGGTCGAGGCCGCCCACGACATCCGCGCCCTGATCGTCGCCGGCGAGGCGCCGCTGGACAAGACGCTGATCGAGCGCCTTCCCAACCTCGACCTGATCGCCTGTTTCACCTCGGGCTATGACGGGATCGACGTCGATTGGTGCCGAGCGCGCGGCCTGCCCGTCACCCATGCGCCCGGCGTCAATCACGAGGATGTCGCCGACCATGCGCTGGGCCTGATCCTGGCCGCGCGCCGCCAGATCGCCTCGGGCGACCGCCAGGTCCGCGCCGGCGGCTGGACCGCAGAGGCCCGCACCATCACCACCTCCCTGGGCGGCCAGAAGCTGGGCGTCGTCGGCCTGGGCCATATCGGCAAGGCGGTCGCCCGTCGCGCCGAAGCCTTCCGCATGGACGTCGCCTGGTGGGGTCCCCGGCCGCACGACGCCGAATGGCCGCGCGCCGAGTCCCTGCTCGCCCTGGCCAAGGCCAGCGACATCCTGGTCGTCGCCTGCAAGGCCGACGAGACCAATCGTGGGATGATCTCGCGCGAGGTCATCGAGGCGCTGGGGCCCGAAGGCCTGCTGGTCAATGTCTCGCGCGGTCAACTGGTGGAAGAGGACGCCCTGATCGACGCCCTGAAATCCGGCGTCCTGGGCCAGGGGGCGCTGGATGTCTTCATGGAAGAGCCGACCGATCCGGACCGCTGGGCCGACACGCCGAATATCGTGCTCACGCCCCACACCGCCGGCGCGACGACCGCCGGGGTGCAGGGCATGCTGATGCTGCTGATGCAGAACCTTCAGGCGCACTTCGCGGGCGAACCGCTGAAGACGCCCGTCGGTTGATCAGTTCGGGCGCCGAGGCCGCTCGTCGGGCGTCAGGACGCCGTCGCCGTTCTTGTCCATCGCCTTGAACAGGGCTTCGGCCCCGGTTGTCACCTCCTCGCGGGTGATCCGGCCGTCGCCATTGGCGTCGGCCCGGCTCAGCATCCGCCCGGCCCGGGCGTTCGACAGTTCGGAGGCGTCGATCACGCCGTCATGGTTGGCGTCCGCGCGGTCGAACATCTGCCCCAGCCGCCCCTGCATCTCGGCCAGGGTCTCCCGCTCCGGGACCTGCATTCCGCCCATGGCCGGACCGGACGTCTGAGGCGGAACTTCGGGAAAATCGCTCTGGGCCAGGGCGGGGCCTGCAACGGCGAGGGCGAAGGCGGAAATCAGAAGACAGCGCATGGAACCACTCCAAAGGAAGGACGAAACCTTCAACGCGCGCACGAGAATTTCCCGTCGCCACGGCGCGGCGAACGTGATTTTCGCTTGCATAATCATATAAGGATATCTTTATATGACTGCATGAGCCTGACCGCCGACCAGACCGTTGAAGCCCTGCGCGCCGCCGGCGAGCCCACCCGCCTGCGCGTCCTGTCGCTGCTGGCCGGCGAGGAGCTTTCGGTCATGGAGTTGTCGCGCATCCTGGACCAGAGCCAGCCGCGTGTGTCCCGCCACCTGAAGCTGATGACCGACGCCGGCCTGATCGAGCGTTTCCCGGACGGCGCCCGCGTCTATTACCGCCTGTCGCACGACGCCCAGGCGCGCCGCCTGATCGACACCGTGCTCGATATTCTGGCCGACGACGCCGGAGAGGCCGATCACCGCCGGCTGGACGAGGTCCGCAAGGAGCGCGAGGAAGCCGCCGTCAGCTATTTCGAACAGGTCGCGCCGCAATGGGACCGCCTGCGCTCGCTCTACGTCAGCGAGAGCGCAGTGGAGGCCGCGCTGGAGAAGACCGTCGGCCCCGGCCCGTTCGAGCGCGTCGTGGACCTGGGCACCGGCTCGGGCCGGATGCTGACCCTGTTCGGCAAGAAGGCCAAGATGTCGGTCGGGCTGGACCTCAGCCAGAACATGCTGAACATCGCCCGCACCAATGTCGCCAAGGCGGGCCTGGACAAGGTCGAGCTGCGCCACGGCGACATCTTCGCCACCCGCCTGCCCGCCGGCAGCGCCGATCTGGTAATCGTGCACCAGGTGCTGCACTATCTCGCCGATCCGTCCGCCGCCGTCGCCGAGGCCGCGCGCCTGGTCAGCGAAGGCGGCCGGCTGGTCATCGTCGACTTCGCCCCCCACGACTTCGAACATATGCGCGAGGCGCACCAGCACCGCCGCCTGGGCTTCGCGGACGGCGAGATCAACGGCTGGCTGTCCGAAGGCGGCCTGACGCCCTCGGCCCCCATCGCCCTGCCGCCCGATAACGAGGGCCTGACCGTGACCATCTGGACGGCGGAACGCCGCGTCCAGGCCAGAAAGACCGCCTGATGGCCTCTCTCGCTGAAGCCCGCGCCCTGCTGCTGTCCCCGCTGGGGCCGGTGGCCCGTGCGGGGTCGAACCGCGACGACGTGCGCGTCTCGTTCGAATTCTTCCCGCCCAAGACCGACGAGGCCGAGGCCAATCTGTGGAAGGCGATCCGCCGGCTTGAGCCGCTGAATCCCGCCTTCGTCTCGGTCACCTATGGCGCCGGCGGCTCGACGCGCGAACGGACCCACCGCACGGTCCAGCGGATCATCGCCGAGACCAGCCTGCGGCCCGCCGCCCACCTGACCTGCGTGGAGGCCAGCCGCGACGAGGTCGACGAGGTCATCGCGGGCTACAAGGCCATCGGCGTGGATCACATCGTCGCCCTGCGCGGCGACCCGCCGGGTGGAACCGGCATCGGCGGCGTCTATCGGCCCCGCGCCGACGGCTACGCCAACGCCACCGAACTGACCCAGGCGATCGGCCGCATCGGCGGTTTCGAGGTGACGGTGGGCGCCTATCCCGAGCGCCACCCCGAAAGCCCTTCAATCGACCACGACATCGCGGTGCTGAAGGCCAAGGTGGATGCGGGCGCCACACGCGCGGTCAGCCAGTTCTTCTTCGACATCGACGCCTTCCTGCGGTTCCGCGACCGTGTGCGGGCGGCGGGCGTGACCATTCCGCTGATCCCCGGCGTCATGCCGGTGTCGAACTTCGCCGGGCTCACCCGTATGTGCGGCGCCTGCGGGGCCAGCATCCCCGACTGGCTGAAGGCCCATTTCGACGGGCTGGACGACGACCCGGAGACCCGCAAGCTGCTGGCTGCCTCGATCGCCGCCGAGACCTGCGCGCGATTGCAGGAAGAGGGCTTTTCCGACTTCCACTTCTACACCCTGAACCGGGCCGACCTGGTCTATGCGATCTGCCGGGTGCTGGGCGTGCGGGAAAAGGCGGCGTCGTGAAGAGCCCCTCCACCACTTCGTGGTCCCCCTCCCCATCTGCGATGGGGAGGAGACCTGCGGCCTCGACCGTCTTCTCCCTGTCGCGCAGCGATGGGGAGGTGGCGCGGCGCCCTTGCGCCGTGACGGAGGGGCTCTTGAAGGAAACGAACCCATGACCCGTCCCGACCGCATCGCCGCCCTCCACCGCATCGCCAAGGAACGCATCCTGGTCCTCGACGGATCGTGGGGCGTGATGATCCAGCGGCGCGGTCTGGACGAAGCCGATTTCCGAGGCGACCGCTTCGTGGCCGCCAACGGCTATGACGAAAAGAACCAGATGAAGGGGAACAACGACATCCTCTGCATCACCCGGCCCGACGTCATCTCCGACCTGCACGATCAGTATTTCGCAGCGGGCGCCGATATTTCCGAGACCAACACCTTCTCGGCCACCACCATCGCCCAGGAGGACTATGCCCTGGACGCCCAGGCCGTCCGGGACATCAATCTGGAAGGCGCCAGACTGGCCCGCGCCGCCGCCGACCGCTGGACGGAGAAGGAACCGCACAAGCCCCGCTTCGCCGCTGGCTCCATCGGCCCGCTGAACAAGATGCTGTCCATGTCGTCGGACGTGAACGATCCCGGCGCGCGGCTGGTCACCTTCGATCAGGTCTATGAGGCTTATCGCCAGCAGGTGAAGGCGCTGAACGAGGGCGGCGTCGACCTCTATCTGATCGAGACCATCACCGACACGCTGAACTGCAAGGCCTGCATCAAGGCGATCAAGGACCTGGAGGACGAGGGGCTGGAGCCCCTGCCCATCTGGATTTCCGGCACCATCACCGACCGTTCGGGCCGCACCCTGTCCGGCCAGACCGCCGAGGGCTTCTGGAACAGCGTGCGCCACGCCAAGCCGTTCGCCGTCGGCTTCAACTGCGCCCTGGGCGCCGACCTGATGCGCCCCTTCATCGCCGAACTGAGCCGGGTCGCCGACACCCTGGTCGCGGCCTACCCCAACGCCGGCCTGCCCAACGCCATGGGCCAGTACGACGAACAGCCGCACGAGACCGCCCACTTCATCGAGGAATGGGCGGCGTCCGGCCTGGTCAACATCGTCGGCGGCTGCTGCGGCACCACGCCGGAGCATATCCGGCACGTGGCGGAAGAGGTCGCCCCGCTGAAGCCCCGCGCGATCCCGGAACGCCCGGTGGCGTTGCGGCTGTCGGGGCTGGAACCGTTCGAGCTGGTGGCGTGATGTCTGAACCGGCAAATCCTCCCCCGCCCCTTCGCGGGGGAGGGGGACCGCGAAGCGGTGGAGGGGGCGGATGCGCCTCCGTCCTCAGCCGCATTGCTCCTTCCAGTCTTTCCAGACTCCAGGCATCTCGGGTGCTTCCGCCCCCTCCACCACGCTTCGCGCGGTCCCCCTCCCCCGCTGCGCAGGGGAGGATTTGATGCGCCCCGTCTTCATCAACGTCGGCGAGCGGACCAACGTCACCGGCTCGGCCAAGTTCAGGAAGCTGGTGGTCGAGGGGAACTATTCCGCCGCCCTGGACGTCGCCCGCCAGCAGGTCGAGGCGGGCGCCCAGATCATCGACATCAACATGGACGAGGGCCTGCTGGACGGCGTCGTCGCCATGCGGACCTTCCTGAACCTGATCGCGGCGGAACCCGACATCGCTCGCGTGCCGGTCATGATCGACTCCTCCAAATGGGAGGTCATCGAGGCGGGCCTGAAGTGCGTCCAGGGCAAGCCCATCGTCAACTCCATCAGCATGAAGGCGGGCGAGGCCGAGTTCCGCGAACAGGCGGTCAAATGCTTGCGCTACGGCGCCGCCGTCGTGGTCATGGCCTTCGACGAAGTAGGCCAGGCCGACACCGCCGCCCGCAAGATCGAGATCTGCACCCGCGCCTATCGCATCCTGGTCGACGAGGTCGGCTTCCCCCCCGAGGACATCATCTTCGACCCCAACATCTTCGCCGTGGCGACGGGAATCGAGGAGCACGACAACTACGCGGTCGACTTCATCGAGGCGGTCAAGGTCATCAAGGCCACCCTGCCCTACGCCCGCATCTCGGGCGGAGTGTCCAACGTCTCGTTCAGTTTCCGCGGCAACGAGCCTGTGCGCCGGGCGATCCACAGCGTCTTCCTGTATCACGCCATCAACGCCGGCATGGACATGGGCATCGTCAACGCCGGCGACCTGCCGGTCTATGACGACATCGACCCGGTGCTGAGGGAAGCCGTCGAGGACGTGATCCTGAACCGGCCCCAGCGGACCAATGTGTCCAACACCGAGCGGCTGGTGGACATGGCGCCCAACTACAAGAGCGAAAAGGGCGCGGCCCGCGTCGTCGATCTGAAATGGCGCGAGGCTCCGGTCGGCAAGCGGATCGAGCACGCCCTGGTCCACGGCATCACCGAGTTCATCGACGCCGACACCGAGGAGGCCCGGCTGGCGTCCGAGCGCCCGCTGCACGTCATCGAAGGTCCGCTGATGGATGGGATGAACGTGGTCGGCGACCTGTTCGGCTCGGGCAAGATGTTCCTGCCCCAGGTGGTGAAATCCGCCCGGGTGATGAAACAGGCCGTCGCCTGGCTGGAACCCTTCATGGAGGCCGAAAAGGCAGGAAAGCCGCGCGAACAGGCGGGCCGCATCCTGATGGCCACAGTCAAGGGCGACGTCCACGACATCGGCAAGAATATCGTCGGCGTCGTGCTGCAATGTAACAACTACGAGGTCATCGACCTGGGCGTCATGGTCCCCGCCGATCACATCCTAGACGAGGCCAAGGCCCATAACGTCGACATCATCGGCCTGTCGGGCCTGATCACGCCGTCGCTGGACGAGATGGTCTTCGTGGCGTCCGAAATGGAACGGCGCGGCTTCGATATTCCCCTGCTGATCGGCGGCGCCACCACCAGCCGCACCCATACGGCGGTCAAGATCGAGCCGGCCTATCGTCGCGGCTCGACCACCTATGTCGTCGACGCCAGCCGCGCCGTGGGCGTGGTCTCGGGCCTGCTGTCCAAGACGGACAAGGCCCGGAACGAGGCCGCCACCCGCGACGAATATATCCGCATCCGCGAGCAATACGCCCGCGGCCAGGAGGTCAAGGCCCGGGCGACCCTAGCCCAGGCGCGTGAAAAACGCTTCCGCCCCGACCCCGCCCAACCCATGCCTGGCAAGCCCAGCTTCATCGGCGTGCGCGCCTTCGACGCCTGGGACCTGGCCGACCTGGCCGACCACATCGACTGGACGCCCTTCTTCGCCAGTTGGGAGTTGATCGGCCGCTATCCGCTGATCCTGGAAGACGAGATCGTAGGCGAGGCCGCCCGCGACCTGTTCAAGGACGCCCAGGCCATGCTGAAGCGGATCATCGCCGAGAAATGGTTCACCGCGCGCGGCGTCGTCGGCTTCTGGCCCGCCCGCGCCGACGGCGACGACATCGCCGTCTTCAGCGACGAAACCCGCTCCGAAGAGATCGCCCGCTTCCACACCCTGCGCCAGCAGATCAAGAAGTCGAACGGCAAGCCCAACCTGGCCCTGTCCGACTTCGTGGCGGAAGGCGACGACGACTATATCGGCGCCTTCGCCGTCACCGCCGGTCATGGCGAACTGGAAAAGGCCGCCGAGTTCAAGGCCAGGGGCGACGACTATTCCGCCATCCTGGCCACGTCCCTGGCCGACCGCCTGGCCGAAGCCTTCGCCGAGCGGCTGCACAAGGCGGTTCGGACGCAGCTGTGGGGCTACGCCGCCGACGAGGCCACGAGCGTGGACGACCTGATCGCCGAGCAGTATCAGGGCATTCGGCCGGCGCCGGGTTACCCTGCCCAGCCCGACCACACGGAAAAGGCCACGCTGTTCCGCCTGCTGGACGCGGGGGAGAACGCCGGCATGGCCCTGACCGAAAGCTTCGCCATGACGCCGCCGGCCTCGGTCTCGGGCCTCTATTTCGGCCATCCGGGCAGCCATTATTTCGGCGTCGGCAAGATCGACCGCGATCAGGTCGAAGACTATGCCCGCCGCAAGGGTTGGGACGTGGCGACGGCCGAGCGCTGGCTGGCCCCCATCCTCAACTACGACCCCTACGCCGCCCAACGCGAAACGGCGGCCTGAGCGCGAACCCAGGCCGCCGTTGTCGAGCGCTCGACGCGGTCAGTTGGTCGCGGCAGGCGCTTCCAGGCCCACATCGGCCGGCGTCGCGGGCGGGGTGGTGATGTTCTCGCGGATGCGGCGGGCGGCGTGCTCGCAGCGCCCCGGCAGGCCATAGAACAGGCCGAACGACTGGCTGCGCGCGGCCTCGTCCTGGCTGGCCAGAAGCGGCGCCCACTGCGCCTTGACGGCGGCGGCGGCCTGAGCGGCGGCGGCCTTGGTCGCGGTCGTTTGACGCGGCTCGGCGGCGGCCAGGGCGCTGCGGAAATCCTGCGCCTCAAGCCGGCCCAGACGCACCAGTTCGACGTCCTCCGGGGTATGGTCGGTCAGGGTCTCGCCCAGGTCGGCATGGCCCGTCACCAGCGCGTCGCACCAGGCCACCAGTGGATAGTCCTGCGTCGGCGCGCCGCGCGGCAGCGGGTTCGCATAGGCGATCGCCTCGCGCACCTTCAGCGCATCGGCCGTCTCTGCCCCCCGATTGCCCGTGACCACCGGGCCGTCGGTTTCCTGAGCGGCGACGGAGCCTGCGGCGGCGGTCAGCGACAGGGCGGCGATACCGCCAAGGAGGGTCTTCAGCATGATGGTCCTTGATGTCTGCGCCACGATCCGTGTGGCGAACCATAACGCTCGCAGGGGCAGATGGTTTTTCTACGGCCACGCTGAAACGAAAAAGGCGGCGGAGCGTGGCCCCGCCGCCTCAGTTTCATGTCTCGGACCGCCTTAGAACCTGGCGGTCAGACCGACGTAGTAACGGCGACCCAGGACGTCATAGGTCGACGGATCGGTGTTGGCCTGAACGCCCGGCGCATAGACGTTCGGCTGTTCGTCGGTCAGGTTGTTGACGCCAGCGCGCAGGGCGACGGTGTCGTTGACCGACCATGAGCCGTTCAGGTCGAAGTAGTCGATCGCCGGCAACGTGTCGCCACCGCCGAAGACCGTCATTTCGCCCACCCGGCGCCAGCGAGCGCCGACCGAGAAGGGTCCGTTCGACCAGTTGATCGAACTCAGGGCCTTCCATTCCGGGAAAGTGTTTCCGAACGAACTGGCGATCGTGCCGGTCCGATCGGTGAAGACACCACCGGCGACGACGTTGTCTTCACGGTTTTCAAGCCAGCTGACGACCGTGTTCAGGTCGATCCGACCCCAATCCGGCGCACCGATGTCGGCCAGGTTGAGGCGCCAATCGACCTGAAGGTCGATGCCCGATGTCTTCAGAGCGCCAAGGTTGGCGTTGTTCTCGATCGTATTGAACACGTTGCCGGACAGCGGATCGCGCTGGAACAGCTGGCAATAGCTATTGTTCGGATCGAACTCGGGGTTTTCGCCCGTCGCGTTGAAGCAGCCTTGCAGCTGTTGGTCGACGGTGATGGCGCCGATGGCGTCGGTGATCTCGATGTTCCAGTAGTCGATCGATGCGGACACGCCGGACAGCCAGGGCGACTGGAACTGCGACTGGTAAACCAGGCCGACCGACCAGGAGTCCGAGGTTTCTTCCTTCAGGTCAGGGTTGCCGCCGCTGACCCCCGGAACCTGAGAGTTGCCGAACTCATAGTTGTCGATCGCACTGGCCGAAATGCCTTGCGCCAGGCAGAGCGCTCGAACGGCAGCCGCGTCAGGACCATTGCGATAGCTGCTGTTGATGTCGCAGGGATCGCCCTCCAGTCCATCCAGCGAAGGATCGCCGATAGCGGGGAAGCCCACGTTCTGCGGGGCGAACAGTTCGCCGACCGACGGAGCGCGAACGGCGCGGTTGTACCCGCCCCGTGCGCGCAGGCCGGAGACGATCGTCCAATCGATATCCGCACGATAGGCGTTGGTGCCGCCGATCGTCTCATAATCGGCGTAGCGATATCCGAGGGTCAGGTCGAGTTGCTGGATGAACGGCAGGTCAGCCAGCACCGGAATCAGAGCTTCGGCGAACAACTCCTTAGAGCTGGTCCCGCCCGAAAGAGGTTGGCTTGGGTTGAAGCCCGCGATTTCGTTGCCGCCAGTCGTGCTGCCGTCCGGCAGGGTGACGGTCGGGTTGATCTGCGCCAACGACGTGTCCGGGTCGAACGAATAGTCGTTCTGACGGTACTGGGCGCCAATGGCCACGCGAACCTCGCCAGCCGGCAAGTCGAACGCACGCCCCTGCAACGTGCCTTCCACGACGCGCTGCTCGGATTCCGTCAAGTTCTTGGCGGCGCGACCGATATAGTTCGCGCAATCCGCCGAAAGACCGTTTTCACCGAAGGGATTGAAGCCGCCTTCACAGAGACTCACGCCGCCGTCTGGCGCATCCAGCAAGGCTTGCACAGACGAACGCGACACATTGCCGGATTGGATGGACGTGTTCGAAACTCGGCCGAACGCCGCATACACGTCATAAGTCCACGAGCTTTGCGGGACAGCGCCCCGGATGCCGGTCGTGATCTGGTAGACGTTGTATTCGTTCTCTTCGTGGCGCCCGCCAAGGTCGGTGAATCGCTTGTCGAGGCGGAAGGTGGCTCCAGGATTGGGGCGCGAGTTCAGGAAGGTGCGCAGATCGGTCGGAATGAACGGGTTTGTCACCGGCACGCGGAAGCCCGTCGGTCCGGCAGCCGGACTCGCGGCCAATTCGGTGTCAGCCGTGTAGTTGGTGAACAGGACGTTGGCGTAGACCTCGGCCGACTCATTGATCTTGTACCGGCCGCCAGCGTATACGTTCCAGCGATCCAGCGGCAGTTGCAGATAGTTCAGCGGGCCGGTGTTGAACGCGTAGTTGTCAGGCGGGTTATTGAAGCCGTCATAGGCGATGCCGCCCGGGCTCTGGAAGTTGATCGTGCGGCTGTGGCTGAACAGCGAACCATCGTTGTTGAAACCGAAAGCTGCAGTGTTATTCAGCGTCGGATCATTGAAGTAGCTCCGAACAAGAGCCAGATTTGGCAGATTGACGCCATCGAAGACGGTCGATCCTAGCGGCGTGGTGCCCGATGCGCCCGACACCGCCGCAAAGTCGCGGTCGGCGTTGAAGATTTTCGCGCGCGTCGAACGCCCCAGCGAAATCACCATGTTGCCGCGATCATCGTCGAAATTTCCGCCGAGGGTGATCGAATAGCTTTCCGTCTGGCCATCGTTGCGGTCGGTTTCGCCATACTGGGCATCGACCTGAACGCCTTGGAAGTTCTCGTCGAGGATGAAGTTGGCGACACCGGCCAAGGCGTCCGAACCGTATGCCGCCGAGGCGCCGCCGGAGATGACTTCAATGTTCTTGATCAGGGCCGTCGGGATCAGGTTGACGTCGACCGAACCGTCGGAGTTCGACGGAACAAGCCGGCGACCATTCATCAGCACCAGCGTGCGCGCGGAGCCCAGGCTGCGCAGGTCGATGTTGGCCTGACCGCCGTTCGACGGGTTGTTCGAGGTCGAGGAGATCGACGGCGTGAATTGCGGCAGGTCGTTCAGCAGGGTGTCGATGGTCACCGAACCCGTCGCCTGGAAGTCCTGGGCGCCGACCGTCACGATGGGGCTGGACGACTGATAGTCCTGACGTGCGATGCGCGAGCCGGTGACGACGATCTCGCCGACTTCAGTCGCCTGGCCGTCGGCCGTCTGGGCGAATGAAGGCGAAGCGGCCATCGCCAATGCGGCGCCGCCGATGATCGTGGTCGCCAAAAGGCCGCTGCGATATCTTGTATTGTTCAAGGCTTTTTCTCCTAGAGAGAGCCGAATTCGTTAAGACGAAACGCTCAGTCGTTAGCCGTTCCCGACCAAGCGGCCGATTAGGCGTGAGAGCATACTAACGCCGGGAGCAAGTCCAGCGAGAAGGCCTGCACAAAACACAATGGAGACACGAATGTCACAAAGAGGACACACCTTATACGGGGAGTTCATAATCGCCGGTGTCCGCTATACTTTCAGCAACACACAGGGTTTCAGAGAACGAAATGGCTAACTTGACCAGAAAATCTCGGGCAAAAATGTCCGCATTAGGCGCAATCGCAGCAACGTTTATCGGTTCGGGCGTGCAGGCCCAGGATCACGCGACCGGGGGTGCGACCACGGATCTCCTCACGGCGGTGACAGATTGCCGCAGTCGTCAGGACGACGGTGAGCGGCTGGCCTGTTTCGACGCCGCCGCGGCCAGGCTGTCCGCGGCGGGCGAAGTCGCCGTCGTCAGCCGGCAGGACGTGCAGCAGAATCAGCGGCGGCTGTTCGGATTCGGCGTTTCGATCGTCAATCCGTTCTCGTCATCGGGCGACGCGGCGGAGCTTCAGTCCATTTCCGCGACGATGACGGAGGCGCGCGATCTGGGGCGCGGAGAATGGCTGATCAAGCTCGACGACGGCTCGACCTGGCGCAAGATCGACGGGATTGAGCCGGTCTTCTCCACCCGCCGCCAATATCCGGTGACGGTTCGCCGCGCCGCGCTGGGCAGCTATATGATGAAGGTGGGCGACACCCCGCCCTTCCGGGTTCGCCGCGAATAGAAGACGACCTACTGGGAAATCGGCGTCCGGCTGGCGTAGGGCGCCGGTTCCGGCGTGCAGGACGCCGTCACAAGTTGGATCGCCATGAGACACAGTATGGCCATGACGACCGGCTGGAGCCGATTTGAGACAGCGAAGGCGATGGATCGGGCCAAGTCGGGCGCTCCGGGTAGGGTTGCCAAAATCTTAACGCAAGGCTTGCGCCAGGATTCGCCGCGATGATCCCTTTCGTGCGTCAGTTCGATTTCGCCTATGGCCGTCGCGACCAGGTTTCCCCCCTGATCCAGCGGGTGATCGCCGACAATCCCGGGCCGTTCACCTTCACCGGCACCGGCACCTATGTCGTCGGCCGACCGGAAGCGGGATCGGCGGTGGCGGTGCTGGATCCCGGTCCTCTGGATGAGGCGCATTTCAAGGCGCTGATGGCGACGGTCGAGGGACGACGTGTCAGCCATGTGCTGGTGACGCACACCCACCGCGACCACGCTCCTCTCTCCCGCGCCCTCGCCCAGCGGACCGGGGCGAAAATCCTTGCGGCGCGACCCCTGGCGCAGGAGACCCATGCGTCCGGCCCCCTGGATGAGGAGGAGGACGGCGACTTCTCGCCCGATGTCGTCCTGTCGGGCGGCGAGGTCATCGAGGGCGAAGGCTGGACCCTCGAGGCGATCTTCACGCCGGGCCATGCCTCGAACCATATGGCCTTCGCCCTGCGTGAGGAGAACGCTCTGTTCAGCGGGGACCATGTCATGGGCTGGTCCACCACCGTGGTCGCCCCGCCGGATGGGGACATGCGCGACTATATGGACAGCCTGGAGCGCGTGATGGCTCGGAGCTTTTCGACGATCTGGCCGACGCACGGACCGCCGATCACCGAGGTCGCGCCGTTTCTGGACGCCTATCGCGCGCATCGGCTGGAGCGGGAGGCGCAGATTCTGGGGCGGATCGCGGGCGGCGACCGGACCATCGCCCAGATCGTGCCCGTCCTCTATGCGGGAGTGGACCAGAGGCTGTGGCCGGCGGCGTCCCTGTCGGTTCTGGCGCACCTGATCAAGCTGGCGGCGGAAGGGCGTATCGTCGCCGATCCCGCGCCGATCATGAACGCGACCTTCGCGCCGGCCTAGCGGGCGGCTTCCAGCTTTTCGACGATCCTGGCCATCAGGCGGCAACTGGCGCCGCCGTCCGGGCGTGAACCGCGTGCCGCGACGCGGATGTCGGTCCGGCCAGGCCGGATGCGGACGACGGCGTCGTGGGCGAAACCGAACCAAGCCCCCTCGTGCACACCCTCGACCTCGAAGGTCGTGGCGCGAACGACGGGGAAGCCGGCGTCGACCAGCGCCGACACCGCCTGTTGCGACAGCAGCTGGCTGGGGATCGAACGAGCGGCCGGGCAGGCCTCTTCGCCCGCGACGGCCGCCGCGCCGGGGTGCAGGGCCGCCAGTCGGCTGAAGCTTGGCGGCTCGGCGACATTGGTGCTGACGTCGCGCGGCGTCGGTTTCGCCAGCCGCTGTCCCTGGTGAAGGAAGACCGCCACCGTCCCGCCGGCCAGCACCAGGGCGATCAGCGCATACACGCCCCGCCCCCGCAGGTCGCGCAGCGCCAGGACGACCACCGCCAGCGCGGCCGCCAGTCCGATCCAGCCGAGGATCCGCGCGACCGTCCAGGTTAGCAGGTCATAGGCGATGGACAGGTCCACGCCGCCGAACCGCGTCGCCGCCACCGCCGCCACGACCAGGACCGGAGCCGCCGCCGTCAGCGCGGTCAGCCAAGGGATCACGGCGGGAACAGGTCTCTTGGACGACATCGGCGCTCTTGGGACGGGATCAGACGGATTGCGGCAGACGGTAATCCTTCATCCGCTCGCGCAGAAGCTTCTTGTCGATCTTGCCGGTGGCGCCCAGGGGGATTTCGTCCACCGCGACCACGTCGTCGGGCATCCACCATTTGGCGATCTTGCCCTGCAGGAAGTCGAGGTGCTCCTGCTTGTCCAGCGTCTCGCCCTCCTTCAGCTTGACCAGCAGGACCGGGCGCTCGTCCCACTTCTTGTGCGCGGCGCCGATGACGGCGGCCAGTTCGACCTTGGGGTGGCCGACGGCGATGTTCTCGATCTCGATCGAGCTGATCCATTCCCCGCCCGACTTGATCACGTCCTTGGACCGGTCGGTGATCTGCATGAAGCCCATCTCGTCGATGGTCGCCACGTCGCCGGTGTCGAAGAATCCTTCGTTATCGACGATGGAGCCCTCTTCGCGGAAATAGGCGCGGGCCACGGTCGGCCCCTTGACCATCAGGTGCCCGAATGTGCGGCCGTCATGCGGCAGGCGTTCGCCCGCGTCGTTCTTTAGCGTCAATTCGACGCCCAGCGGCGGCGTGCCCTGTTTGGTGCGGTATTTCAGCTGTTCTTCGAACGGCAGGCCGCTGGTCTCGGCGGTCATGTTGGACAGGGTGCCGATGGGCGAGGTCTCGGTCATGCCCCAGCCCTGCAGCACCTCGATGCCGTAATCGTCGTGGAAGGCGCGGATCAGGCTTTCGGGCACGGCCGAGCCGCCGATCAGCACGCGCGTCACGGTCGACAGCTTCAGATTATTCTCGCGCATATGGGCCAGCAGCCCCTGCCAGACGGTCGGCACGGCGGCGGAGAAGGTGACCTTCTCGCTCTCCAGCAGTTCGTAGATCGAGGCGCCGTCCATCTTGGGCCCCGGCATGACCAGCTTGGCGCCGGACGCCGGCCCGACGAAGGCGATGCCCCAGGCGTTGGCGTGGAACATAGGCACCACCGGCAGGATCACCTCGGTCGTCTTCGCCCCGACCACCGTGGACTGCATGCCCATGAGGGTGTGCAGGAAGTTCGAGCGGTGCGAATAGAGAACGCCCTTGGGATTGCCCGTCGTGCCCGATGTGTAGCAGAGGCCGCACGCCGTCTGTTCGTCGAAATCGCCCCAGACGCAGTCGGTGGACTGGCCCGCCAGCACGGTCTCATAGGCCTGCGCCTTCGGCAGCTTGGTCGGCGGCAGGTGGGCGTCGTCGGTCATGACGATGACGCGCTCGACCGTCGGAATGTGCGGCAGGATGGCTTCCAGCAACGGCACGAACGTCAGGTCGACGAAGATGACGCGGTCCTGGGCGTGGTTGATGATATAGACCAGCTGTTCGGGGAACAGGCGCGGGTTCAGCGTGTGACAGACCGCGCCGATGCCCATGACGCCGTACCAGGCCTCGATATGGCGGTCGTTGTTCCAGGCCAGGGTGGCGACCCGGTCGCCCGGCTGGATTCCCCAGTCCTTCAGCGCGTTGGAGACCTGTTTGGCCCGATCATGGATCCGGGCGTAGGTGGTCCGCGTGATCGGCCCTTCGACCGAGCGGCTGACGACCTCGCGGTCGCCATGCCAGTGTTTGGCGTGTTGGATGATCTTGTCGACCGTCAGCGGCCAGTCCTGCATCAGACCCGTCATCGGGGTGGTCGGCATCGTCTTGTCCTGTCCCTTGAGTGCGCTTGATTGGGGCAGCGCTTGAGACCGACGCTATAGGGGTGATCAACGGTAAGCAATGTGCCGCAACGTCAGCTTCGGCGCGACGGATCGCCTCCCACAGCCGCCCTCCAGGCTGGATTTGGGACGTCATCCGCCTCGGAGCCCTTCAACCCGCGCCGATCACGCTTTAGAAGCCCGTCATGGCCATATTGATCGCGATCACGGGCGGCTCCGGCTCGGGCAAGAGCACCCTGGCGGAAACGCTGGTTTCGGCCTTGCCGGAAGGCAGATCGGTGCTGGTGCGCGAAGACTCCTATTATCGCGACGCCGCCTCCCTGCCCGGCTTCGATGCGGCGACGTTCGATTTCGACGACGTGGCGGCGCGCGACCACGAACTGATGATCGCCGATCTGAAAGAACTGAAGGCGGGCCGCCCCATATCCGCGCCGCTCTATTCGTTCCTCCACCACGGGCGCGAACCCGGCGGCGAGCCGATCGACGCCGCCGACGTGGTCGTCGTGGAGGGCACCCATGTGCTGTGCACGCCCGGCCTGACGGCCCTGTTCGACATCCGCGTCTTCGTGGACACTCCGGCGGATATCCGCTTCATCCGGCGGCTGTTGCGCGACCAGACAGAGCGCGGGCGTTCGGCGGATTCGGTGGTCGCCCAATATCTGGCGACCGTGCGTCCTGGCCATGAGCGGCTGACCGAGCCGTCGCGCACCCATGCCGACTTCATCGTCGCCGACGCCACCGCGGCGGTGCGGCTGGAAGACCCGCAGGCGGTGGTGCGCCTGGCCGCGCCGGTTCTGGCGCACCCGCTGCTGCAAGCCCTCCTGTCCGAAGCGGAGGGGTGATTTCGCGTGCCCCTCGACGACCTTCCGCCCGCACTCCATGACGGCCTGATCGCCGTCGGCGAGGCTGCGCATGATCTGCGCGAACCATGGTGGGTGTTCGGCGGCGCGGCGATGGCGCTGTACGGCCTGACCGATCTGCACGTTCCCGACATCGACATCCTGTGCGCGCCGCGCGACGCCCGCGCCCTGCTGGCGGAATTGGACGGCGAGGTGGTGGCCGATCCCGGCGAGGGCCTGTTTCGGTCATCCGTCTATGGCCGCGCGCCGGACCAGCCCATCCTGGTCGAGGTCATGGCCGATCTGGAGGCGCGCGACGGCGCCGAATGGCGGCCGGTCGGCTTTACATCGCGGCGTCAGGTCTTCATCGACGACGTCCCCCTGTTCATTCCCGACATCCGGGACCACATCGCCCTCTACCGCCTGTTCGGCCGCCCCAAGGATCTGGTGCGGGTCGAACAGCTTGAACGACTGATTTCCTGAATGCCCTTCCCTTTCGAAATCTCCGCGACCGAGGGCCGCGCCCGCACCGGCGTGCTGAAGACCGCGCGCGGGGACGTCCGAACCCCCGCCTTCATGCCGGTCGGCACCGCCGCGACGGTCAAGGCGCTGACGGTGGATCAGGTCAGGGCGACCGGCGCGGACATCATCCTGGGCAACACCTACCACCTGATGCTGCGTCCCGGCCCCGAACGGATGGAGCGTCTGGGCGGGCTGCATAAATTCATGGGCTGGGACAAGCCGATCCTGACCGACTCGGGCGGCTTCCAGGTCATGTCCCTGGCCGGCATCTCCAAGGTCAAGGAGGAGGCCGTGACCTTCTCCAGCCATATCGACGGGTCCAAACACGTCCTGACGCCCGAACGCTCCATCGAGATCCAGGCCGACCGCATCGGCGCCGACATCTCGATGCAACTGGACCAGTGCGTCTCCTGGCCGGCGGAGAAGGACGCGGCCCGCAAAGCGATGGAGCTTTCGATCCGCTGGGGCGCGCGGTCAAAGGCCCGGTTCGGCGAACGTGAGAACCAGGCCCTGTTCGGCATCCAGCAGGGTTCGACCTTCGAGGACTTGCGCCGCCAGTCGTCGGAACAGCTACAGGAAATCGGCTTCGACGGTTACGCCATCGGCGGCCTGGCCGTGGGCGAAGGCCATCAGGCCATGTGCGAGGTGCTGGATTATGCGCCCGCCTTCCTGCCCGCCGACCGGCCCCGCTATCTGATGGGCGTCGGCAAGCCGGTCGATCTGGTCGAAGCGGTGTGGCGCGGCGTGGACATGTTCGACTGCGTGCTGCCGACCCGCGCCGGCCGCCACGGCCAGGCCTGGACTTGGGACGGCCCGGTCAACCTCAAGAACGCCCGTTTCGCCGAGGACCAGGACCCGCTGGACCCGACCATTCCGTGCCCGGCCTCATCCGGCTATTCGAAAGCCTATCTGCACCACCTGATCCGGGCCGATGAAATCCTCGGAAAAGTGCTGCTCAGCTGGCACAACATCGCCTTCTACCAGGCCCTGACGGCGGCCATGCGCGCGGCGATTTCAGAGGGCCGGTTCGAGCAGTTCCGCCGCGACTTCCACGCCCGGCACACGTCGAACGGCTGACGCCTTCTCCCGCTCCGTCATCCTCGGACCTGATCCGAGGATCGGACGTTGGACGTGCAGTGCGTCGCCGTCATCGCACGAGCGGCGCCTCTGATCCTCGGGTCGAGCCCGAGGATGACGACCGGAAAGGCTAGCGCCTTGGCGTGAACCAACTCGGCGCCGCCGGCGGGGCGCAGTTTCGCTGCATCCCTATGCCCTTCAGAAAGGCGCGCCGCATCCGGCCCGCCTGGATGGCGGACTGAACATGGCGGCTGTGCTGCTCGGCGCCGCTGAGCCTGCGAATCCAGCTGCGGCCGGGGATGAAGTCGGTCGTCGCGCCGCGAATGGCTTCCAGCGTCGCCTTGGCCGCCGCATCCGCCGCCTGCTCGCTGCGATAGGCGCCGTCCTGACGCGGAGGCTCGTCGGTGTCCGGCCCCAGGGCCTCGTCCAGGCGCGCCACCTCGGCGCCGATGGTCGTGCACTGGTTCAGGTTGCGCAGATCGTAAGGATTGGCCTCGGCCTGCAGCAGCACGGTCGGAATCTGCCGGCGCCGAAGGTTGAAGTCGTCCAGCGGCGCGGTCGCCGCATCGCCCAGCCCCGCCGTGACCTGTCCGACGCCGCCCACGGCGGACTGTCCAGCGTTACAAGCGGCAAGGCCCCCGGCAGCCAAGGCGATCAGAAGGATACGCGTCATGGCGCGCTTAGACCACGACCGCCCCCGCCGATCAAAGCCGTCAGGCGACCAACCGGCGCGCCATCAGCATGGCCCCCTCCAGCCCGGCGTCCGGCAAGGACGCCGCGACCAGATAGCCGCCCTCGCCCATGAGGATGGACGACCCATAGCCGGCCACCCACCGGCGCGCCTGGCGTTCGACCTGCGCGATCAGCCCCGGCGTCCCCATCACCCCGCCGCCGAACACGATCCGATCCGGCGCCCAGGCGAAGACCAGGCCGGCGACCAACTGCCCCAGATAGTCGGCGACGAAGGCCATCACCTCGGGCGCGTCCTCCAGCCGGCGCCCCGACAGCCGCGCCTGGACCGCCGGCCCCGCCGCCAGCCCCTCGACGCAGCTTTTGTGAAACGGGCAGGCGCTGGGCTGATCGTCGCCCTCGGCGCGGTGGACGAACAGATGGCCGATTTCGGGATGCAGCGCGCCCTTCAGTGTCGCGCCGTCGACATGCAGCCCCCCGCCGATCCCGGTGCCGACCGTGACATAGGCGACGGCGCGCGCGCCCTGTCCCGCGCCGATCCGCGCCTCGGCGAGGGCGGCGGCGTTCACGTCCGTATCGACCGAAAAGGGAGCGTCGAACGCCCGCCCCAGGGCCTGCGCCAGGTTGTAGCCCGCCCAGCCGGCCTTCGGCGTCGCCAGCATCTCACCGCGCCGGGGCGAGGCTGGATCGACGATCAGAGGCCCGAAACTGGCGACGCCCACGGCCGCGACGGGCCGCCCCCCGACGGCGGCGACCAACGCTTCCAGCGCCGCTTCCGGCGCGCCGGTGGGAAATCGCCCCTGGTCGAGAACGGCGCCGGCCTGATCCTCGATCCGCCAAACGATCTTGGTCCCGCCCGTCTCGACCGCGAGGAACACAGGCTGGGTCATTGACGATCCTTGAAGAAGCCAGCTTTCATCGCGGATGCTTTAGACCGCGAATCCGATCTGTTGGAACCCTATCGTTCGTGGCCGCGCCCCTGAGCTTAGGGTGAGGCGCTGGCGAATGTTGACTTCCGCTCGCCCACCCTTAAGCGCGGCTCACAGAGCGAACACAACTTATTGTTTAACATATAGTTTTTCTCAAGCCCGTGGTTTGATCGCTATTTGCGCGCCCCGGAGATCGACGATCTAGTGGCTTCAGGCCGGCCCAGCGTGACCGCCTCAGAGCTTCAGAGGATCTCCCATGTCAGAAATTCCAGCCCACCGTCGCGTCGTCACCGAAGTCACCGGCGTCTTCTCGCTTCCCTGGCAAATCGCCCGCGACGAAGGCCTCTTCGCCGAAGAGGGCGTCGAGGTCGAATTCCGCCAGGCGCCGGTCTCGATCGAGACCCGGTTCCCCGCCACCGACCTCGACTATATCGAGGACCACACCAAGGTGCCCGCGCTCGCCGGCCACACCGCTCTCGAAGAAAAGACCGTCGATGTCTATCGCGCCTGCGAATGGGGCCAGGTTCGCCGCTCCCAGGACAGCAACAACGGCCGCATCATCAGCAAGCGCTCGGCCGTCGTCTCCCAGGCCATCTTCTCGGCGCCGGGCTCCCGGTTCACTCACCCGCAGACGCTCGCCAACGAGCGGGTCGCCGTCCGCTTTCACCATGGCTCGCACTACGCCGCCCTGCAGTCGCTCGAGGGCTTTCTGAAACCGGGGGAAATCCGCCTCGTCCATCTCAGCCACATCGACGGGCTGGAGGCGGTGCGGCGCGGCGATATCGCGGCGGTCACCCTGATGGAGCCCTGGATCACCCTGGCGGAAAAGCAGGGCTTCCAGCGGATCATAGAAACCCACTACCAGGGCTCGGAAATCGCTTCGCCCGAGGTCGATCCCGACACCTGGAAGGCCGTGCACCGCGCTGTCACCAAGGCGACGGAACTGCTCAACGCCGACAAGCGCAAATATGTGCACCTGCTGATCGAGGCCCTGCCCGAGCGCTACCGCGACCAGATCACCGTGGACGACTTCTACCTGCCGCGCCTGCGGTTCGTGCCGCCGGCGCCCTATGACGAGAAGGAGTTCCAGCAGACCTACGATTGGCTGCTGGGCTGGAACCTGATCGCGTCGGAATCCAGCTTTACCGATCTGGTCGACAACCGCGTCGCCGCGGCGGCCTGAGCACGGGGGTCGGGTCCCGGACCCGACCCCTTCGTCGATCATGACGCCCGCATCCCCGTCCCCCGACCGCCTTGCCGACCACGACGTCGATCCCATCTTCCTCACGCGTTGGTCGCGGCGGGGATTCTGTGACGAACCGATCCCCGTCTCCCAACTCAACAGCCTCTTCGAGGCGGCGCGATGGGCGCCGTCGGCCCGCAACGCCCAGCCGTGGCGTTTCCTCTATTCCCGTCGGCACGACCGGTCCTGGCCGATGTTCCTGGACCTTCTGTACCCTCGCAACCGCATCTGGGCGCAGCGTGCGGCGGCCCTGATCGCGGTCGTCTCGCGCTCCGTCCACATCGACGGCGATGGCGTGGGCCAGTCCCACACCCACGCCTTCGACACCGGCGCCGCCTGGGCGCTGCTGGCGCTCCAGGCCCATCGCGACGGCTGGAACACCCGAGCCATCGGGGGGTTCGACCGAGACTGTGCGCCGAAGGCGCTTGGCCTGCCGTCCGTCTATGAGATCCACGCCTTCGTGGCGGTGGGCCGGGCCGGCCGAACCAGCCAGTTGCCGGATCATCTTCAGGGCCTCGAAAAGCCGACCTCGCGCCGCGCCGTGACGGAGTTCGCAGCGGCCGGCCCCTTTCCCTGGAGCGATGAATGACCAACCTGTGGCGTCTGGTCCGCATGTTGCCGCGCTATCGGTGGCGGGTGGCGTCAGTCCTGGCCGTCAGCGCCGGCGTCGGCCTCGTCACAGCGCTCACTCCATTCATCTTCCGACACGTCGTCGATGTCGTCGCCCTCGCGCGGAGCGGCGGCCCGGACCAGCCGGATATGGCCTTGCAGCTGGCGGCCGCCTTCGGCGTCTTCGTCGCCTTTCGACTGGTCCTGGTCGGCCTGGGCGGCCTGCAGCACTGGCAGTCCTCGCAGCTGTGGCTGGACAATGTCGGCAGTCTGCGCAGGCGGATCTTCGACGAGATGTCGACCCTTTCGCTGCGCTATTTCGAGCGCGCCCGAGTCGGGGACATCATGGACAGGTTCAGCGCCATCGTGCCCATCACCCACTGGCTGCGGGAACTGGTGGACGGCGCCCTGGCCCTGATCCTCCAGCTGGTCTTCAGCCTGGCCATCCTGCTGATCGTGTCGCCCGTCGCCGGCCTGGTCATGGCGACGCTCGCGCCGCTGAACCTCTACATTTCCTGGCGCGCCGTGCGGGCGACCACGACCCACCGCAGGCGCTGGCAGAAGCTGGGCGGACGCATGAGCGGCCTTCTCAGCGAGATGATGAGCCAGATCGCGACCGTGCGCGCCTTCGGCGGCGAGCCCGCCGTGCGTCGCCGCTTCACCGACGCGCACGAAGCCTGGCGCGACACCCGGCTGGACGAATGGCGCATCGACCGGCGGTGGACCGTCCTGTTGCTGGCCAGCAATGGATCGGCGCTGGTGGTCGTCATGGGCTTTATCCTGTTTCAAGCCGCATCCGGGCGGGCCGGACTGGGCGACATCCTGCTGGTGCTGATGCTGTCGCAGGGCGTGGTCATGGTGCTGCAACCCATCGCCCGCATCATCACGACGGCGGGCGACAACGAGGGCGCCGCCGAACGTCTGGTCGAGCTCCTGGACGAAACGCCGCCGGAACCGGAACGCGCGGACGCCGTCGCGCTGGACCGGATCGACAGCCTCGTCTTCGACAAGGTCGGCTTTACCTATCCGGGACATGAGACGCCTGTTCTGACGGACGTTTCGTTCCGCCTGGACGCCGGCCAGACCCTGGCCCTCGTGGGCGCCAGTGGCTCCGGAAAATCGACCCTGGTCAAACTGATCCTTCGCCTGCACGAACCCACGGCAGGTCGGATTCTGGTGAACGGCCGCGACATCCGCGCCTTCACCACCCAGTCGCTGCGCGACAGGATCGGCCTGGTCCTGCAGGACGTCGCCCTGTTCAACGACACCATCGCCGCCAACATCGGTTTCGCGCGGGACGATGCGACGCCGGACGCCATCCTCGCCGCCGCCCGCCTCGCTCACGCCGACGCCTTCGTCGCCCGGTTGCCGGAGGGCTACGACACCCACGTCGGCGAACGGGGCGTCAAACTGTCGGGCGGAGAGCGGCAACGCGTCGCCGTCGCCCGCGCCATCCTGAGGGATCCGGGCCTGGTGATCCTGGACGAAGCGACCAGCGCGCTCGACGCGGAATCCGAACGCCTGGTCCAGGCCGGGCTGGCCACATTGATGACGGGGCGCAGCGCCATCGTCATCGCCCACCGCCTTGGCGTCATCGCCCATGCGGACCAGATTCTGGTGATGCAGGGCGGGCGTGTGGTCGAACGCGGCGATCACGCCTCCCTATACGCCGCCGGCGGCCTTTATCGCCGGCTTCACGCCCTTCAGAACGGCGCCCCGCTCGCGGCCTGACGGCGAGACCGGCGGGCGGCCGTCGCCTCAGCCCGCGTGGCGGCGTGCGCTCCCCGGCTGCCACTGGAGGACCCGCCGCTCGATCGCCAGGAAGAGGAAGTTCAGCGCATAGCCGAGGAAGGCCAGGGTGAAGACGCCGGCGAATAGCTGCACGACGCTGAGGTTCTGCTGGGCGCGAATGACGTAATAGCCCATGCCGTCGTTGCCTGCGATCATCTCCGAAACCAGCGCGATCACCAGGCCGATGGTCAGGGCGTATCGCAGGCCGACGAAGATCATCGGCAAGGCGGCGGGAAGGACGATCTGCAGGGTGGAGCGGATCGGCGACAGGCCAAAGGTCGCGCCGGTCTCGCGCATGGTCTTGGACACGGCCTTGACGCCCGCGAAGCTGTTCATGAACACCGGGAAGAAGGCCCCGATGGCCACCACGGTGATCTTCAACCTGTCGTCGATGCCCAGAAAAAGGATCAGCAAAGGCACCAGCGCGGACAGCGGGATCGGACGCGCGATTTCGACAAAGGGCTCGAACAGGCTCCACAGCCGTCGCGACTGTCCCATCAGCACGCCAAGCAGCACCCCCGCGGACGCCCCGATGGCGTAGCCCACGGCCATGTGGCGCAGGGTGACCAGCAGTTGGTCGCCCATCGCGCCGCCGATGAGACTGGATGTCCATTCGGCGATGATGTCGGAGACGGACGGCACGATGTCGGACTGGATCAGACCGAACCGGGCGCCGATTTCCCACGCGCCGAAGGTCGCGGCGACGAGCAGCCATCCGCCCAGATTGACCCCTTCCATCCGACGCCAGGCCAGGCGCGGCGTCCTGCTTGGGCCCGCAATGGGCGTCGATTCTGCGGCGTTCGTCGCGGTCATGCCAGCACCTTTTCCAGCAGTTCTCGTCTATGGCGCGCGAAGTGCGGCCGCTCGCGGGTCGCCAAGGGATCGCGCGGACGGGGAAGGTCGATGGCGATGTCTGCGCCGACGCCCCGCCCGGCGGCCTCCAGGACCACCACCCGATCGGACAGATAGACCGCCTCGTCGATGTCGTGGGTGACCAGAACCACCGTCAGCCCCAGTTCGGACCAGAGCGACAGGATCAAATCCTGCAGTCGCGCCCGGCTCAGCGCATCCACCGCGCCGAACGGCTCGTCCATCAGCAGAAGGCGCGGTCGCGACGCCAGCGCGCGCGCGATCGCCAGCCTTTGCTGCATGCCGCCCGACAGTTCCCAGGGATAGCGCGCCGCGGCCGCCTCGATGCCGACCAGGGACAGGAAGCGATCCGCCGTCTGCAGCGCCGTCTTGCGGTCGTCGCCGGCGGAGCGGGCGCCGAAGGCGACGTTGTCGCGGGCGCTGAGCCAGGGGAACAGCGACTCCCCGAAGTCCTGAAAGACGTAGCGCGCGGACCTGGGCGGTCCGGTCACCGGCTGATCATCGACCCGCACGACGCCCCGCGACGGCGCCAGCAGGCCCGCAATAAGACGAAGCAAGGTCGATTTCCCCGACCCCGAACGCCCGACCAGGCTGACGAACTCGCCTTCGCGCACCGCCAGGGAGACGTCTTGAAGCGCATGGGTCTGCTGCCGGCCCGCGACGAAGGTCTTGCCCACCCGCTCCACCGAAACCGCGACCGGTCGGACATCGACCGCCGACGCGATATCCCTGCTCCAGAGCAGCGGCGCATTCATGCGCTCACCGCCGGCGTCGCCGCGGTTCGATAGACGAAGGGCTGGATGTCGATACGGCGTGGAAGCGCGCCTTCCCTCGCCGCCACATCCACCCAGGCCTGATTTGCGCCGAGATCGAACCCGCTCAGTTGCGCCGGCGTATGATGGAAGGCCTCGACGAGGCCCGGCAGGTCCGTCTCCATCTTCTGGACGGTCTGGCCGAGATAGGGGCTCAATATCCGAGCCCTGTCGTATTTCGACGCCTGGGAGAACAGCACTGCGCCCTCCCGCAGCGCCGCCGCCATGCGCTCGACGATTTCGGGGCGCGTTTCGAGGAAGCCCGCATTGACATAGTAGCAGGCGCGCGACGCCCCCTTGGGCATGACCGCCGATGTCGGATCGCCGGCGATGATCCGCCCGCCCAGTTGGCTGACGGCGCGATAGGAGACCGGGTCATAGGTCAGAAGGGCGTCGATATCGCCACGCTTCAACGCATTCTCCGCCCCCGGCCCGACCAGGACCAGATCGACGCTGTTCGGGTTCACGCCCTGTTGCGTCAGCCACAATCGCGTCGCCAGGCTGAAGACCGGCGCCGCGCCCACCCCGATCCGACGGCCCGCAAGGTCCGCCGGCGAGCGATAGGTCAAGCCGGGCCGGCCTACGAAGACCAGATTGCCGGTGTCGTTCGCAGGCGCGACCAGTTCGGCCTTGAACCCGTTGCACAGCGCCGCCGCCCAGCCGAGAAAATCGCCGAAGGTGAAGTCCAACGCCCCGCCCACGGTCGCGGCCACGGCGGCGGGTCCCGAAGTGATCGGCACGAATTCGACATCCAGCCCATGGCGTTCGAACACGCCCGCGTCCTGCGCCGCAGAGGCCCCGACGGCCGCGGCCGTGTGGCCGAAACGGATGCGGTCGGACGACGGCTTGGTTCCGCACGACGCCAGGAAGCCGGCGGCCAGGGGCGCGGAGACGGCGGCGCCCAGCAGGCCGCGCCGGGACAGCCGGGAAGATGCAACGGAAGGATTCGAAGGCACGCGGTCTCCTCGTCTTATCGACTGAAGGCGGCGTCGCCTGGCGACCGGCCCAGCTTACGCGGCCGAAAGCGGCGCCGCCTGAGGGTGAATAGTGGCGACCCGGTCTGTTTGGGGTCAATCGCAGCCGCTCCCGCCGACCCTTTAGATCGGCTCGGGTTTGGAATAGCGCCCCTAAACGATGGGTCGACGGGTCACGGGCGGTCAGAAGGCGTAGCGCGCGCTCAGCGTCACCAGCCGCGGCGGCACGAACTTGGCGGACTCCACGCCCAGCGTCGGCGTCAGGACGCGATAGCCGAAGATCCGGTCGTCATCGAACAGGTTCTTGGCCAGGAGCTGGAAGGTCCAGCGTTCGTCCTCGGTGACATAGGTCGCGCCCAGATTGACGTTGATCTGTTCGGGATTGCGCACCGCCTCGCGGTTGCCGTTGTCGGAATAGAACGGGCTTCGGTAATCCACCGTCGCGCGGAGGCTGGCCTCGCCGGGAATGGCCAGCGGCAGCACATAGTCCGCGCTGGTCCCGATCACCCATTCCGACGCGAAGGGTATCCAGTTTCCGGCGTAATCCGACGAGACGGCGCCGGTCGGATTGGCGAAGCTGTCGAACTTGGCGTCGAGCCAGGCCACGGCCAGCTTCCATTCGAAGCCGTCGAACAGCCGCGCCGTTCCCTCGAATTCCGCGCCATAGGTCGTCGCCTGGGCGGCGTTCACCAGCACCTGGCCGCTGACCAGTTCGCCGTCGATGATCGGGTTGGTGATGGTCGCCTGATAGTCCGCGAAGTCATTGTAGAAGACCGCAATCGAGCCCGAGAACCGCCCGTCCGGCGTCCGGCCCTTGGCCCCGATCTCATAGGCGGTGACCGTCTCCGGCGCGACCGGGATGCTTGCGATCTGGACGTTGGCGGCCGAGCGGTTGAAGCCGCCCGCCTTCGAGCCCTTGGTCCACGAGACGTAGGTCAGGATTTGCGGCGTCAGCTGGTAATCCAGCCCCACCTTCGGGGAAAAGTCGCTTTCGTCGTTGGACAGGTCCGCAACGCTATAGACGAGACCGGTCTGGTTGAAGTCGGCGTCGGTGCGATAGACGGCGTTGTCGAAGGTGTCGTGCTCGCGGCCGTAGCGCCCCCCGACGGTCACCCGCAGCCGCTCGGTCAGATTATAGTTCAGCTGGCCGTAGATCGCCTTGTCGGTAACGCCGACATCGCTCAGAATCTGGGTATAGACGCTGTCGGACCAGCTGTTCCGATCCATGGTGAAGGTCTCGTCGCGATAAACGGCGCCCAGCACGAAGTTCAGCCGGCCATAGTCCCCCAACAGCTGGACTTCCTGGGAAAACTGCTTGTTCTCAAGATACTGGATGAAGCCCGAGCGATCATCCGGCAGCCCCGAGGCGTCATTGGGATTCAGATTGCCCAGCGTGCGATAGGCGGTGATCGACCGCAGCGTCAGCTGGTCCGTCAGTTCGCCGGTGACGTGCAGCGAATAGGTATCGACATCGCGCGACGGGTCGAAGCGGCGCGGCGAATAGGTGACGCGCGGATCGACGTCGCCATAGTTCAGCGGCACCACCGCCTGGGTGTCGGACTGCTCGCGCAGGAAGGTGTAGGCCAGGATCGCCTCGACGCGATCGTTCGGCGTGAAGCGCAGCTTGAACCGCGCCTGGCGCGAAGTCGCGTCGTCGGCCCAGTAGTCGAGCGTCTTGTTATAGGTATAACCTTCGCGATTGCGCGTCGTCACCGCCGCGCTGGCCGACAGGACCCCGGGCAGGATCGGTCCCGTCAGATACAGTTGGGTCTTCAACGCCTCGTAGTTTCCGACCTCGACCAGGGCGCTGCCTTCGAAAGTATCGCTCGGCGCGAGCGAGGTGATCTTGATCGCCCCGCCCGTGGTGTTCTGGCCGTAAAGCGTGCCCTGGGGCCCCCGCAAAACCTCGACCCCGCGCACGTCGGGCAGGTCGAACAGATTGTTGCCGAACGCCCGCGGATTGTAGATGTCGTCGATGTAGATGCCGACCGCCGGGGGCGACCCCGGATCGGAGGTCCCGATGCCTCGGATGAACAGCGAGCTTTGCGGTGCGCCGCCGGTCGAACTCAGTCCCGGCGCGCTGACCGAGAGGTCGTTCAGACCTTCGATGTGTCGTTCCCGCAGTTCTTCCGCGCCGACGGGCGTGATCGACCCCGGCGTCCGCGACAGACTGGTTTCCCGGCGCTCGGCAGTGACGATGACGTCCGTCACTTCGGTCGTGCGACCGGCTCCGGACGTCTGGGTTTCGTCCGGCGCCGAAGGGGCGACCGGCCCGGCCGCCTGGGCCAGAGCGGCCTGCCCCGCGACCAGCCAGGTCGCCGAGGCCGCGAGCGCCAGACGGCGAGACAGGCGTAACTGAAATTCGATCATAGTGATGGCGTATCCTGCTGAGCCAGGAGATTTCCTGGAAGATGGCCATCGACTAATCCTATTAAGGGCCTAGCATATTCAATCAGGGAAGCGGTAAGAACGGCTGCCCTGACTGTTAGCGCTTCTAATGGATACGCCATGCCCTCTTCCGGCGCCCCGTCCGGATTGTCCCGCCTGCCGCCGCTGAATGCGCTTAAGGCGTTCGAGGCGGCCGCGCGCCATCTGAACTTCTCGCTGGCGGCCCGCGAATTGTCGGTGACACCCGGCGCTATCAGCCAGCAGATCCGCCTGCTCGAGGACCATGCGGGCGGGCCGCTGTTCCGGCGCGAAGGGCGTTCGGTCGTCCTGACCGATCTCGGGAACCGACTTCAGCCGTTCCTCAGGGAGGCCTTCGAACATCTCAAGGGCGCGGCCGAGGTCATCTACGGCCTGACGAAGGCCAGGACCCTGTCCGTCAGCGTGCCCCCCACCTTCGCCGCCAAATGGCTCGTCCCGCGTCTGGCGCGCTTCTCCAGCCTGCGCCCGGACATCGAAGTCTGGGTGTCGGCCGATATGAAGCTGGCCGATGTGTCAGGCGGACGGGTCGATGTCGCGGTGCGATTCGGGCGTGGCGACTATCCCGGCGTCCGCACGCGCCACCTGATGGACGCCGGGGTCATTCCGGTGTGCAGCCCCGACCTGTTGCCGGAGGGCAAACCCTACCTCAAGCCCGCCGCCCTGGCCCGCCGGCCGCTGATCCATGTGACGAGCACGACCGAAGAACCCATGCCGGACTGGTCCGCCTGGCTGGCTTCGCGCGGCCTCGGCGTCGCCGCCGCCGAACCCGGCCTGCGTTTCGACCAGACCGCCCTGGCGATCGACGCCGCCCTTCACGGTCGGGGGATCGCGCTTGCGCCGCGCGTGTTCGTCGATCCCGATCTGGCGGTCGGCCGGCTCGTCGCCCCGGTGGCGGACGGCCTGCTGCCCTCCGACCTGAGCTACTGGACCCTCGTCAGAAAGGCCTCCCCACGAGAGGAAACCATCGCCTTCGTCAACTGGCTGATGTCCGAAGTCGGAAGGACCCAGGGGGCGGCCGAACAGCTGTGACAGCCTCGCCCAGATTGCGACCAACGCTGCACGAAGGGGAGAAAATGGTACGTCCTCTCGGGCTCGAACCGAGGACCCTCTGATTAAAAGTCAGATGCTCTAACCAACTGAGCTAAGGACGCACACTTTGAAAACAACTACTTAGCTGTTCTCCTGCAAACCCGGTTTGTCATCGGTTTGCGCGGCGCGTTTCTGGTTCATTCGGGAAAGTAGGTCAAGGGCGACGGCGTCGCCAGACACATATTTCGTCAGGAGGGCGTCAACAGCCGCCTCCGACCAGCCCATGATCGTGGCGATATCGCGCTTCGGAGAGCCCGCCAGGAACAGCCTTGTGGCCGCTGTCCCGCGAAGGTCATGGAAGTGGAGTCCGGTCAATCCGGATGTCGCCTTGGCCTTGCCGAACATCGTCTTGAACCCGTCGACGGTCCACTGATTGCCGCGCGAGTTGGTAAGGACCACGAGGGCCCGCTTCTTGGGTGTCTCGATTTCTTTGAGGATGGCATGCGCTTCGGGCGTCAGCGGCACGATCACCTGGCGTCCTCGCTTCGCCGTGCGCCAGACGATCCCGTGGTTGCCGATCGCCCCCCAGGGCAGGTCCAGCAGGTCACCCATGCGAAGACCTGTCTCAGCAGCCAAGCGCACCGCCAAGCCAATCTCTCGACTGGCGACGGCGAGCAGTGTTTTGATATCGTCTTCTGTCCAGATCAGGTCTGACCGGTTTCCGGAGTAAAGGCGTTCGACATCATCGGTCGGGCGTGCCTGGGCGAGCCCTCGCCCCCGCGCCCACTTGAACAGGCGCCCGACGCTCTGCATCGCATAGTCCGCGGCGCGGGGCCGATCAGACCATTGATCGCGCCAGTCCAGAAGCGCGGTCTTTGCGCGGTCGCTCTCGAACGCTGAAACCTTCATGCGCCCGAACTCGTCAGAGAACGCCTTCAGGTAGCGGCTGTATTCGGTCTGACTGGTCTTGGCGATCTTGGCCCACTCGGGAGAAGCCTTGAAGGCGTAGATCAAACCGCTGACAAACCGCTTGTCATCGGTGCGTCGTATCGGTGCGCGGGCCTCCTGGATCTTCGCCGCAACGCCGGCGCTTCCCAACTCCAGCTCCATGGCGCGGTTCGCTGCCACCAGGCTTCCAGCTTCGACACGCGCGACGAGCGGTCCGCCCCGGAACGCATAGGCGTAGACCGCCACCCGGCCGCCGCTAAGCCGCTTTGTCGCCTTGTGCAGTCCGGTGAGCCTTGCGCGCATTGTATTCGTTCCAGGCGTCGTCGACGGCATCACCGCCCTCATTGTCGTTGGAGGTCAAGACCCGGAAGGAGCCATCCGGCGCCATCTCGACGCCGGTGATCTTGAGCCCCAACTTTTGGAGGGAGCGAACGGTCTTGCTGACCGAGGGTCGGTTCTCGCTCATCGCCACACCCCTCTTCCCGCTCGCCGCGCCTCGGCCTCCTCTCGGCGGTATGGATCACCGAAGTTCGTGTCGCTGGTAGCTAGGCCCTCGCGCACGAGGATGGCCCCCAGGTCGCGTCCGTTGACCGTGCACACAGCCACGTTCCGCCGATAGCGGTCGGTGTCCACGATTGTGCAGCGGGCGCCGTTGGCTGCAAGCTGGCGGGCACGCTCCCGAGCGGCATTGCCCCAGGTCCGAGCCGTGGTCGAACAGGCCCAGACCTGCGGAGACTGATGGCACCGGGTGAACGGGCTGACCTCTCCAGCGTCGATCCCTTGAAGACGCACCCGATGGGCCTCGCCGTCAGCCGTGCGGCACCGCCCGCTGTCGCCATCGGACATCGCCAGTGTTGCACAGATCAGGACGGTGGAGATCACCCCTCCCTCCTGTCGGATTGGTTGGCGAGAGCCTGTTTACCCCATTCAGTCAGACCGGCCCTCCAACGCAATTTCTCACTGGACCATTCAGCGCCGTCGAAACCCCAGATGCTCACCCTCTCGCAGTGAACGAACATCAGGCCTAAGTCGACGAGTCGCCGCATGGATTTCCATGGCTTCCCTTCTCTGGTGGGCTCAAACAGTCCAGGCTCCCTGAACATAGCGAGTACCGACAACTGACCTTCACCGATCCTCTGGCGACCCTCGTACAAGCGGCCATTCTCGTCATGTTTCCAGCAACGTGAAACGGCCATCCTACGCCCCTCCTCTGTCAGCTTTGGCGGGAGGGGTCGGACGCCAGTGCGACGGCTCAAACTCGTAGTCACAGCAGTCGATTTCAGCCGTGACCCAAGCCTGAACGGATGGGTGGACGTACCAATAGGTGTTGGTGAACACCCGATGGCCGTAGTTGCCGCGATCCTGAGAATCGAACCTCGTCCCATCCTTCGGCGCGGTTTCAATCGGCCTCCACTCCACCAACTCGCGGATGCAGGCGGCGGCTTCGGCGAAGAGACCGGAGACAGTCTCCTCCTCGGGCAGCGGGTGGCTCACGGCCTGTTCCAGCCGCTCAACCAGTTCCATAGGGTCGGTCATTTCCACTGATCCTTTTTGCGACGCGAGCACGCCGGACATTGGTTCGGTCTCAGGCTTGCCGAGTTGGTCAGAAAATGAAGGCCGCAGATCATGCAGATTATCATCCGCTCACCCACGTTCGGCCTCCGTGCTGGAAAGGTGCCGCGATTGTTGAAGGGCAGACGACAGTCCGCACGAGCAGACATCAGACCCAGGAAAGCGGTTGGTGGTGCAGTCCTCATCGTGGACTGCGAACCCGATCAGGCGATCCAACAGCCCCCTCGCCTCAGCCAGCTTGCGCTCTGCTTCTTCACGGGCGTCCTGTTCAAGGTAGAACTTGCGCTCATATTCCTCGAAGCCGTCATTCGCCTTCACGACGGATGCCCGCAGCGCCGCGTTCTCTGCGATGAGGGCTTTGACCCCGGATCGTCCGAACCCGCCGAAGTCCATAGCCGGATCATCAACCAACCTCGCCAGTTCAGCATGGTCGCCTGATTTCAGTTGTCCAATATTCTTGGATAACTGGGCGGCATCCAGTTCTCCGGGATTACCGGATAGCTGGTCGCGCGCGGTCACGGGCTGGATCATTGGGTACCCTCCGATTTCAGCGTGGCTTGGCGCTCGAAGTAGAAAACGACCGGATCGGCGGACACGGTGATGACACCCATTCGAACGCCAGCGCGGAAGGTGCTGGTCTGCTTGCCGACGATCTCGCCTGATCGCTGAAGGATACCTCGCCAATATTCGAGCGGGTATCCGCCCTTGTGCAGATTGCATCCTTTGCAGGCGGGCATCATGTTCGACACCACATTGCGCTCCGGCTTTAGAAGCCGCTTCTCAGCAGCCGGAAGCGGGTTGTTCCATTGGTCGGTATGGAGGCGAACGACAGGCTCCAGGTGGTCGCAATGCATGTCCTTCAGGTCGCAGCCGCAATAGGCGCATTTCCCGCCGAACTTCTGGCGTAGGGCCTCTTTCTGGCGCTTGCTGCCCTTCCACTCCTCAATGTCGGCCATCTACGCGCCCTCCGCTTTCAGGGCCGGGAGGGCGATGAAGTGCGTAGGCTCCCATTCAAGCGATCCGTCTCCGCCATCATCGGTCGCCCAATAGGTGCTGCCGTAGTCGGCCTCGGCTTTCTGGGCCATAGCAACACGCTCGCCGTCCGTGACAATGCCGTCCGACCACACCGGAACATCGTCGGCCTTCATGACGGTCAGCTTGTCGTCGGCTGGCTGCGGGGATGGGGCGGGGCGGGTGTAGAGGGGCTTGTTGGCATCGCGAGTTTCGTAAGGGAATAAGGTCGTGGTGAGTGGATTGCCCTCCAGGAGGTGGTCAATGTCGGTTTGATCAACCCACCCTACGAGGCCCGCGAGACGTTGAGCCTCGTAATCTAGAAGATCGGCAGGAACGGTATCCGCCAAGATTTCGGCGTCTGTGTAACCGCCTTCCCCATCGCCAACCGCCTCGCCCTGTTCTGGCTGCTGGGCGCGGAGGGCGGAAAAATAGAAGGCGTCGAAGGCGATCTGTTTCTTGACCGAGTAGTCGGCCTTATCGCGGTTACGGTGGCGGTAGGTTGACCACCACGCCTCAAACTCTGCCGGATAGTCCCGCTCCCCCGCCCCTTCCGGGGCTTCCTCCCGGCCCGTCTGTTCTGGCTGCGGCGATGCGGAGAGGCCTTCTAGGACACTGACGATGATCTGCCAGTCGTGATCCTCCAGAACCATGTCCTGGCAGTCTGGTTCAATGCCAATGAACTTCGTTCTGATCAGGCGGGCAAGTTCCCCTCCCCCAGCGACCGAAGGGGAAGCGGGGGCGGCGGCGAGCATGGCTTGCGCGTCCTGCGTTTCTGTCAGGGTTTCGTATCCGAGGATGACACGGTAGCCAGACAGGTGCGGTTCGGACATAACGTAGTCCGGCTTCGGCAGACCGTTCATGCGGCCCTCCATTTCAGGTGATTGCGGGCGTAGACGGCCCACAGAGCGATGTTCATGGGGATCAGGCCCCATGACGCCGACGCGACGATCCAGACCAGCCAGAGGGCCTGATTTCCAAGCCCGACAGCCCACGCCCAGCGGCTCTTATTTCCAGCAAGAACGGTCATGTAGATCGTGACTGCCGACAGGACCCAAGGAAGCGTCTCCACGATCACCGGCACCAGGCGCATATCAGGGTGGGTCATGCGTTTTCATCCTGACTGTCAGCGACCTTGGTGCAAGAAATGCAGAGGGTCTTGCCGTTTTGGATGCTGCACGATCCGTCGAAGATGCTCTTTCCATTGACATAGCCGTGTCGGACCCGGTCTTCGGACACGTCGTGCAGCGTCCAGTCTGAGGGTGGCGAGTAGGCCAAGTCATGATCGACTTGGAAGCGATTGCCGCACTCGTCGCACTCAATGGTGCTGACCATGGAAATGATGCTCACAGCCCTTCTCCACGAATGGCCGCGAGGGCTTGGCGGGCGGTGACCTCGGCTCTGAGCCCCCCTATCCGAACGGCCATGGTGACGGCTGGGACGCGATACTTCTTTGCGAGCTTGGCAACCGCCGCTTCGTCGGTCAGATCAATGCCGACCGCATCTCGGATGATCCAATCGAACGGCATCAGCAATTCCATGGCGAAGGCGTTGGCTTCGATCTCCATGGCGGTGCTCATTTCAGCACCTCATCAATCACGGTCAGCAGACTGCGCGTCTCGTCGTTCGGTTGAGATTCCTGATGATCGACGACATACCAGCGCGCCGCCTCCAACGCCTCTATCGCCCTATCCAGTCGCGGGTCTGACGGAGGGGTGGCGCGGCGTTCGATTTCAGCGATGAGGGAGAGGAAGACGGAGGGGTTCGCGGCCTCGTTGAACGACTGGAGGGAGCGCGCCGCCTCGAAGTAGTTCGGGTTCGCGTTGTCGGCTTCAGCCGCCTCAGCCAGCCGCTTCAGTTCCGCCAGATCAACGGAGAGCGAGGGGGATGGATGATCGGTCGCCTCCCGCGTCTCTCCGCTCGGTTGGGGGCAGGTCGGGTCAACGTCGAGCCACGCTTCAAGTTCGTCAGCAACCTGCTCATCGGTCAGCGTGTCGCCGTATGACCCAGCAATGGCGAGTATATCGCTCATACCTCCAAGGTGCTCGATAACGCGATAGAAGCCTGAGGCGATGCGCCCTTTGGTGTTCTGATCGGTCATTTCCAAGTCCCTCCGACCGCGACAACGGCGGCCTTGATGGCGATTTGTAGTTGGGCGTAATGGGTGAAATCAGAGCCAGTCAGACCCCCAACAGCCGCGCCGTGTCGGAACTTGAACTCAGCGTTCTGCACGGCCTGGATCAGGTCGGAGCGAGTGTCCGGCATGGGCGGTTCGACCGCCTTTGATGAGAGGCGGTAGGCGATGATGTCGTCAGTCGCGTCCCGGCGAGGGCTATGTAGCCAATCGTAGGACGGGGCGTATTCCGATGTCAGGATTTCACCGTCGCGGAACCTGAGATCGACCCTGACTTCGAATGGCGGCTTTTCCCCGCCGCCCCACGGAATCCATCCATCTGCGTCAGGGCGGCCGATGAAGGTGAATCGATCCGCCGTGTGGCGACCATCCAAGCCAAGCAGGGCTAGCTTTGACCCATGCACCTGGCTCAGCTGGACTACGTCACCCTCTCCGACGATCAGTCCATACGCGCTGGCGTGGCATCGCAGCACGTCCCCCTTCACGAGCAGCTTCACCGTCTCGCTATCCAGAGGGCCGACAGGGGGTTGGGCGGTCATGCGGCGACCTTTTCATTCTGAGAGTGAGGGATGGCGTCGACCTGGGCGATGCGCTCGCCAATCCAGCGCATGACAGGGACGGCCATGGAGTTGCCGAGGGCCTTGTAGCGCGGGCCGTCAGCGGCGAGTTTTCCGCGGTAGGGGATCAAGGTGTAGTCGTCGGGAAAGCCTTGCAGCCGCTCGCACTCTCGGGGCGTCAGGCGGCGGACGGCGCTGCTGGCGACGTAGTCCCTGCTCGACCCGCCCGAGGCGGCGCGGAGGGCGCCGATGCGGTTTCCGTCCCCTTCAATCTCAGGCATGGCGCCGCCTTCTCGGCCTCGGAGGGCGAAGGCGACCGACTGAGGTACCGTGCGGGCCTCAAGAGTGTAGGCGGCATCATCGGATCGAAACCCAGCGCCGCCGGGGCCTGAGCTTGAGTTCTCCGAGACAGCGCGTTCCTGAATAGCGAAGGCGACGGCTGGCATGACGCCGACATTCGCATGGCTCCCAGCATGTCCGCCCGCTCGCAGGGTCGGTGACAGGTCCGACATCGCGTCCGCACCGTGATCCTTGGCGCTGAAGGCGATGATCTGGGCGTTTGGATCGGTCGAGGTCGTCAGAGCGCCGATCTGGTCGCCCGTCTCATAGGCGCCGTCATTGCCCGTGGTGCGGAAGGCAACCGACACGATCGGCGTCCTGCGCCCCGTCCCGTCCTCGCTGGCGTCGAAGCCCTCTCCCTTCAAGGTGTGGGCGACAAAGGTTTCGACTTCAAAGTCCTGCCTGCGACCATGCGCAGCGAGCGCAGCGGCGACGGGCACGGGGCCGTGTGTGTTTCCGCCTCCGAAGCACTCGACTTGCAAACTGTCCGCCGTGTCGGCGTCTAGGCCGTAGCTTCGACCACCTGCCGGAGAGCCGCGAGCAACTGTCGGGGCAGGTCTTTCCCCCGCTTCTCTGCGCGGCGCAGGATGCCCCGACAGGCTGTGGCGCTCAAATAGAACCGCTGCGGCACGTCGCCAGTCTCCAAGGTATCCGACAACGAACACACGACGGCGTCGCTGGGCCACTCCGAAGAACTGAGCGTCAAGCACTCGGTAGGCGACGCCATACCCGAGTTCGACCATGCCCCCGAGAATGGCTCCAAAGTCCCGTCCTCGGTTCGATGACAGGACGCCGGGGACGTTCTCCCAAACCAGCCATCGGGGCCGCAGTCGGTCAGCCAGCCTAAGATATTCGAGGGCCAAGTTGCCGCGGTCGTCATCCAGTCCGCCTCTGAGGCCGGCGACGCTGAAAGACTGGCAAGGTGTTCCTCCGACCAGAAGGTCGATTGGTTCGTATTCGCCGGCGCGGATCGTCGTGAAGTCGCCATGCAGCGGCACCTCTGGATAGTGGTGATGGAGGACGGCGCGCGGGAACGCCTCGATTTCGGACAGGAACGCGGCCCTCCAGCCCATCGGATGCCAAGCGACGGAAGCGGCTTCGATCCCGGAACAGACGGAGCCGTAGATCACTGTCCGCCCTCCCTTGCGCGAAGGATGGCGGCGCAGAGTGCTAGGGCGGGGGTTGCTGCATAGGCAGTATCGCAGTCCACATAGGTGAACCCCCATTCGGCAGGACCATTCCTGTGAAGATTGCACGGGCCGTTTCCAAGCACCCGCTCAGCCAGCGCCAGGGCGGCATCTAGGCTGGTGGTGACTTCTGGCGTGACGAAAACCTGAGCGCAGTGGGGCGCATAATACAGCGCGCCAGGAGACGGCTCGCCGTGGCCGTGGTTCTCGTCAACAGGAGCCCAATATCGCCACATGCGGTCGCACTCGACCAGCGCCATCCATAGGCGCGCATCCAACTCCCGCGACCCGACCTCAGCCGCTTCCAGCGCCTCGATGAGGTCCGTATGCTTTATCTCTCCCATGGCTATGAAGCCTCCGGGGAGAGGGCGTCATTTGCGGCCTGAGACCGCATCGCCCGCTTGGTGAGTTTGATCCGGCCGTCGAAGCCGCGAGAGACGGAGCCAAAGCCGCGTGACGCGATGGTCTTGCGGGTTCGGTTGGCGCCCGTCTCGCCCGCCAGGCGCTTGGCCTTCGCGCGAGCCTTGGCCTCAGCCGCCGTCTTTTGCTTGTGGCAATCGGAGCAGAGGCCTTCGAGGTTGTCGTTGGCGTTCGACCCGCCTGACCAAAGCGGCAGGATGTGATCGACATCGACGGCTGGGGCGTCGCAATAGGATCGCTTGCAGACACCGCCCTGGCCTTCGATGACGGCTTCGCGGCGGGACTTGCTGACTGCGCGCTGATGGATTTCGACAGCAGTCATCGCCCTGCCCTCCGATCAAGTTCGCGCTGGGCGTTGTCGTTGACGGGCGTATGCGTTCCGGCCGGACCGAAGCTGTAGAACCAGTCGAGGGCAGTCTCGCGGGAAATCGGGGCGACGTGCGCCCAGGTCCGTCCGTCGTGAACGCCCTGGATGGCAGATGCGGTGACGCCGAAGAGCATCGCCAAGTCCTTTTGGGACCAGACCCCCTTAAGCGCTCTGATGACTGTGGCGGTCCACTCGCAAAGCCGCGAGGCATAGTGACGCGATCCTAGCGGCGTCCGGCCATTTGCAACGGCGTCTCGCGCATTGTCGAAGCCATCGCCATAGCGGAGGTTCGTCAGGCGGTTGTCGGTCTTCACGTCGTTGCCGTGCAGGACCATGGCCCCGTCGGGTCGTGGTCCGATGAAGGCGGCGGCCACGAGCCACTGGATACGCTCGGGCCGTCCGCCGACGCTGACGCGTAGATATCCCGCTCGGTCGATCTGGGGCTTAAGCAGGACACCAGGCAGCGTCTTCGGGACCAAGTTGTCCGCATACGGTCCCGTGCGACCGAAGCGCCGGTAAATCACACGATCGAGGCTCCGCACTTGCCCGAGGTTGCTGACCTCATATGCGCCTTCATGACCGACGACAGGTTTCCAGACCTCGCGCATGCTCAGCCCTCCTTCGCGGCTTGGATGGCGCGTTCCAGTTCGCGCGCCTTGTCGATGTCGGTGACCTTGAGGACGGCGAACTTCGCGAGTTCGCGGCGGTCCTGCTCCAGGTGTTCAACCTGTTCCGGTTTTAGGAATGGGAGGTCAGAGATCAGCTTGTCCGCCCATGCGATGACGTCGACGGCCGGCCCTGTTCCTTCATCGCCGTTGGGCTCAGCAGGGCCGGCCGTCTCCGCTTCTTCGGCGGGAGGAAGATCGCCGGGAAAATCTGAGCCCGCGTCGGCTTGAGGGTCGGGGTCCAACGCGGGCTCTTCCGACACCGCACCGGGGGAAGCGGCGGCGTCGAAATCGGGAATGTTGTCGTCAGGGTCGAGGCCGTTGACGGTATTGAAGCCTTCGGTGGCGGCTTCGGTCTTGGGGGCACTCAGGCGGGCAGCCAGACCCGGCCCCTCGGCGGGGACGCGGCGCGCGTTGATCGGCTGATAGTCCTGGACCTCTTCGGCGACGTGCATGCCGCGCAGGACGTCAGCGGCGCCGTCACGGGCTGCGAAGGCGCGGGCCCGCATCTGGAGCATGCGCTTCTGGTATTGCTGCCACGGGCCCTGCTTGCCCAGCAGGCCCGCCTTCTTGGCGTCCGAGACGGAGAAGGATCGTTCGATCTCGTCACCGTCGGGCCGCACGATGCAGCAGAAGGCTTTCGTGGGTTCGTCGTCGTTGTCGAACCATTCCCTGATCTTGAACCCGCGCGACCACAGCAGCGCCGGCAGGGCGTCGCCCCAGATGTTGGGCTTGCCGTTGATGACGGCGAACGACTGCATGGCCTGGAACGGAGCAAAGCCGAGTTCAGCGCCGGCCATGATCGCGACCAGGACCTGTTCGGGCTTGTCGACGCCCTTGGGGGTCATGCCGGACGCGGCCATTGCGGTGGCGACGCGGAAGGCTTCGTCTAGCGATTGCGGGACCAGGGCCGAGACCTGCCCCCCGGTCATGATCTGGGGGCGGGGTTGAGTGACGGCGTTCATCAGGCGGCCTCGTTCTTGGCGTGGTTGTCGTTTGCGCTGGCGGCGAGGATTTCGAGTTCGTCGTCGATCCGCTTGGCGGCGTAGGGCGGGAGCGAGAGATATTCGGCGTCGTGCTGGGCGCCGGGGCCCGGCCACTCGCCAGTCTTGAGGCAGCGGGCCATGCTGTTGAGCGCGGCGCGGACCTGCATTCGGCCCCGCTCCAGGTCGTCAGGCGTCAGGGTGGTGACGCGGACGCAGAACGGCGCCGTCTTCTCGACCCAGACCAGGGTGAAGGACTGCATGGGGATGCCGAGGACCGCCTCGGAGGCCATGCCCACCAGCGCGCCTTGCATGGCGTAGTCGTAGGACGCCAGAGACTGCTCCAGCGCCTTGGTGGCGACGCTGACGGTCGTTTTCAGGTCGGCATAATCGCCAGAGCTGTTCGGGATCACATCGGGCCGGCTCTTGAGCCAGATGCCCGCCTCCTCATCCTTCCAGATCAGCGACCGCTCGACATGGCCGTCAAGGATGCCCGCCTTGACCATGGGGTGGCGGCCCAGGCTTTCCGCCATGCCCGTCACCGTCACCAGATCATCCTCGGTGATCACGGTGCGCCCTGCGGCGATCTGCAGGTCACGCCAGGCCTGGGCGTCCTTGGTGCGCCAGCTGTCCCAGACATCGGGCCGGATGGCGAAGTCGTCCGCCAGCCCTTCCCTGCCCTCCAGCAGCAGCTTGTGAGCCAGTCGGCCGACGGCGAAGGCGGGGCGGTCTTCCTGCGGCGCCCGGTTCGGGTTCAGGGGCGATTTGTTCCAGAAGTGCGCCGGGCTCTCGGCCCAGATGGTGCGCAGGCCCGACGACGAAACCGACGGCCCGACGCAGACATCGGAGTGATAGGCGTCGATCGGGATGGCGTAGCAGCCGGGTTCGCTGATCTTGCCGTTGACGGGGAGAGCTAGGGGGTTGTGCAGGGTCATGGATCCGGTCCTCAGAACTTGATGCTGACGGCCGGCACGTCACCGGCGGCGATGGCCAGGACGATGGCGCGGGCGGTCTGTTCACCGACGCCGTGACCCATGATCGCCAGCTTGGCGGCGCCCATGATCTTGGCGCGGTGCTCCTGGTCAGCGGCGCGGGCTTCGTCGGCCTTGCGCTGAGTTTCGGCGGCGGCGGCAGCCTGAGCCTCGGCAAGGGCAATGCGGCGCGCCTCGGCCTCGCGGGCGGCCTCCGCTTCGTCGGCTCTACGCCTCTCGGCGGCGAGAGCCTCGTCGTGCGCCCGCTGTTGAGCGAGGCGTTCCTCGTTTGCGCGAGTCTCCGCAGCGGCGCATGCGGCGTCCTCGGCAGCCTTCGCGGCGGCAGCGATCCGGGCTTGCTCTTCCTCAGCGGCTCGGGTCGCGCGGGCTTCGGCTTCCTGACGCTGGCGCTCAACTGCTTCGGCGGCCGCCTTGGCTTCGGCTTCGGCGCGTTCCTTCGCCTCCCGCTCAGCCGCTTCAGCCCGCAGGCGTTCTAACTCGGCGCGGTCGGCTTCTTCCTTCACCAGGCGGGCATGAGCAGAGGTCAGGGCGGTGACGGTGGCCTCATGTTGAGCAAGGGCCAGCGGCAGCGACGATTGGAACTGACCTTCATCCAGCGCAAAGGCCTTCACGTTGGACAGTCGGTTGGCGACGGTCGCGGCGGTGTCGTCCAACGACACGACGGCGGCGGCCTTGATCCGCTCAATCAGGGCGTCACAGGCGGCGACGCGAGCCTCTTCCTTGGCCTCCCACTCGGTCAGCGGCTTACGCACCTCGTCTTTCAGCGCATCCAGCTTGTCGCGGATGTCTCGGCGGGCGGCGTCGACGAGATTGATCTTCGCCCTCGCCTCTTCGTTCAGCAGCTTGCCGGCGGCATCGATGGCGGTCTTTGTCTTCGCGACCTTGAAGGCCATCGAGGCTATTTCCTTCCGACCCTTCTCGGTCGTTAGGTCGGGCACCAGCTTGTCGGTCTCGGCCTTGATCGCCTCGTAGAACTGATTGAACCGCTCCCGATCCAACAGGACGAGGCCGGGGTTCTCATTGACCTGGGCGACCAGGGCGGTTTGCGGAGTGTATTCTTCGACGGCTCGCAGGGCTTGGGCCACGATGGCCTCCTATGGTTTCCGACGCAGCGGGATGGAGAAGATCGCCAGCAGCGCCACGGCTGCGACGAGGAGGTGAAAAGCGGTCACGCCGCCTCCGGCTGAACCGGATCGGGCAGGAAGGTCGTCAGCCAGGCACGGGCCTGATCGGCGTCGTCGTAGAAGTGCTTGGCGGCGTCATCGCCCAGCAGGACCGCCCCGGCGCCGTGCGGCCCCATGATCTGCTCCAGCAGATACCCGGCCGGTCCCGCCTGATGGACAGCCCAGCCCGCGATGCAATGGGTCGTCTCGCAGGTGTGCCAGTCGCCCATGTTCAGGGCGTCATCGTCCGTCAGAGCGGCGGCTGCGACCGCGGCGATCCGCTGGCGGGCCTCGTCGTCATTAGCCGGCCGCATGGCCTGAACCGCCTTCGGCAGGACGGCACCGCTCAGGACGGCATCGCGCAGGTCGGCACCGCGCAGGTCGGCATCGCGCAGGTCGGCACCGCTCAGGACGGCATCGCTCAGGACGGCACCGCGCAGGTCGGCACCGCTCAGGACGGCACCGCTGTTCGCGAAGGCCACCTTCAGCGCCAGGCCCAGCTTCACGCCTGGCAGCGCGTCAGCGGCGCATTCGATTTCGACCGAGATGTTCGGCAGATGCGACCACCAGGGGCGGCGGGTGATCGTGATGGTCTCTTTGACGAGGGTGGTCATGGCTTCACCGATGAATTGAGGTTGGGTCACAGGAACCAGAGGGCTCCGAGGCACAGGCATCCGACGACCAGGACGGCCGAGGCGCGGATCAGATGGACGGGGTAGCGGCGGGAACGAGCGGGCGAGAAATCCCAGCCCCTGCCCTGCGCCTGGTTGGTGTGGCGCGCGGCCTCAAAGCGAACGTCGATCATGCCGCCCTCGCGATTGCGGCCGGAGGAAGCGGGTCGTCGTCGTTGTCGGGGTCCGAGTTCTCCAGCTTGCGCTGGTTCATCTTCTCCCCGAGGCGGACGGCTTGCTTCGTCGCTTCGGCCTGAAGCTCGATCAGGCCTTCGAGGATGATCGCGGTGAGGTCGCGTTCCTCAGGCTCATAGGCCGAACCCCAGCGCTCCAGATCGTCGCGGACGGTGTCGATGGCCGTGTCCAGGGCGGACATTGCAGCCCCGTCCCTCAGTTCGCTGATGCATTGAAGGCGGGACACCACGCCTGGCAGGATTTCGGAGACATGGCGCATCAAGCCGCCCTCCCCGTTTCGATGTTGTCGTTGGTGACCGACGCCGTCGCCAGCGCCGCGATCTTGGCCCGCAGTTCAGCGGCGCGTTCGCGGTTCTCGGCGGCGTTGAAGGGCTTTCCGGCCTCTTCCTGCTCGCCCGCCAGACGATCCAGCCAGTCGGCCGTCTTCGTCATCTCGGCGGCGTCGGTGTGAAGCTCGGCCTCGGCTTCCTGCTCCAGGCGCTTCAGCTCCTCGCGGGTTTCAGACGTCGGAAGCGGGAAGCTATCGCGGAAGCAGCGAAGGCTCTCGCGCGCCGTGGTGTTCGTGGTGGTGAAGGACATGGGTCACTCCGTTTCGATGGGAGGATGTTCGCATAGTCCGAACTTTACCGCAAGCAGAAAGTTCGCTTTGTCCGAACTATCATGCGCCAGTTTCGGACGCATGCCTCTGGCGAGGGACTCGACTCCGCCGTCCGGTCATGCGGAATCACGTTAACGATTGGAGGAGGTCTGCATGCCGCGTCGGCTGCACTATTTCGCACAACCTTTCACGAGCGGCCGCCCAGGCGAGCCCTATCCGTTCCTGTGCGCGATGGATGCGGAAGAAGGCGGCGCGATCCTGGCGCGGTCAGCAGACGGCGTGCTGGTCTATCAGCAATGGCGGGACGATACGGCGTCCCTCGCCGATGATCCGGAGGTGCTTCAGATCATCGGTGACGTGCCAGCCGACGCCCTGATGATCGACCCAGAGGGCCGCGACCCCTGGCTAGACGACGCGGCCTAGACTCCCGCCTCAGTTGCGTCCTAGATGCTCGGGCACCTGGGGAGGGCAATATGGCAGGGAAGACAGCGGTCGGCTGTGCCGGCTGGGGTGTGGCGGGCTTCCTGCTACTGGCCCTGATAGGGCAATGCACCAACGGCGGGGGTTCCCGGTCAACGACACCACAGGGGCTGGCAAGCATTCCCACCAGCCAAACTCCCACCCGCTGGCAATACGTGCAAGCCGCCACCCTGAACTGCCGATCAGACCGATCAACGTCATCGACCGCGCTTCGCCAACTCTCGATCAACGATTCCGTCGGAGTGCTGGATGAGCAGGGCGGCTGGTCCAAGGTGCAGGGGTCGCCGGACTGCTGGGTCCGCAGCAGCTATCTGGCAGACTCCCGGAAGTACGTCCCACCAGCTAGAGCCACCCCACAACGAGCCTACTCGACCAGCGGCAGCTCATCCAGAAGTGGGTCGTCCAACTCGAGGCGTTCCCGGCCCCAAGGAGCTTACTCCGGCTCCTGCCCGTGCAGCGGGAGCCACGTCTGCATCGGCCCACGGGGCGGCCGCTATTGCATCACTTCGGGAGGGAACAAGCGGTACGGCGTCTAAACAAGCAACGCCATCCGATGCATCTAGAGCGACTGTCCGTCGCAGCGATGCATCGTCATCTGATAGCCTGCCTGGCCTTCCTTGCCGTAACAGATGCCCGCCGCTTTCAGGCGGGCGGTGGCAGCTTCTCGTTGATCGCACGCCGCCATTGTGGCCGGATCATCACCTGACCCACCTCGGCATTGCTCGTTGAGACGGCGCCATTCGTCGATCATGACTGTCTCTTCCACCGTCCACGCGGATTGCACGGGTGGAGCAACATCCGCCGCAGCGGCGGTTTCTTCGGCGCCGATCTCACTCGATGACGGTGAACACGCACCTAAGGCGAACGTCATGAGCAGAAGGGCGGGAGAAAGATGTCTCATCCCTCCAAAACGTCCGCTCGGTCGTCCTGGTTCAGTCCCGCTCACCGCTCCTGCCTCCATAGGCCGGCAGCGCTAAACGACCAAGCTGCAAGAGGCCCCCGGATTTCTTTCCGCTAAAGCTGAAACTTAGGCAGCGTTCGGGCCTTGCTGGCTCATGGCTCACGAGAAATCCATCCAAGAGATACGGGAAGAGCGGGCGGAACTGATCCGCGCGGCCATACCCGAGCAGGATTCTGAGCGACGGACCGCCCTGCTCGTGCAGGCGGACGTCTGTAGCGAGGTGCTGCGCGAGCGCCAGGCCGAGGGCGACGCGGGCGGGATATAGTGGAGCCCATCGCCCTTGGACGCGTTGGATCGCCATGCGCGACGGCCTCTACAGAGTTGGTTTCAGGACGAATCTCGGGACGGGCTCCGGGATCATCCTACTGAAGGAAGGCCGGCTAGTGGGCGGGGACAGCGGATCCTACTACCTGGGCACGTACCGGGTCGAAGGCTCCCATTTCACCGCGGACGTCGAGATCAACCGGCACACCAGCGGGCCAGGCGTGCGGCCGATCTTCGGCATCGAGCATGCCAAGATCAGGCTGGAGGGCGATGGCGCAGGCGATGAAGCCATCATGCATGGGACATCGCCCGATGCACCGCAGATCGCGTTTGAGGCCGTTCTCAAAAGGCTCGCGGATTGACGACCTCAGACGGACAACGGCGGCTCTATACGGAGCCGCCGCTCACCGCATGGTTTTCAATAGGCCGAGGACTGCACGCCGCTGCTCCTCGTCCAGACGGGTCCAGGCGCGGAACAGCTCGTCTAGTGCGGCATCGGCTCCATCGACGTTCGGGTCTTCGCCCAGCAGTTCCGCCGCCGTACACCTAAGCGCCCGCGCCGCGACAACCAGCGACGAACCCGACATGCGGTTCCCGCCCCTCTCGTACTTCTGCAACTGCTGGAATGTCACGCCGAGGTGCTTGGCTAAGGTGACCTGGGTCATCCCCGCCACCACGCGCTTGGAGCGCACTCGGGCGCCGATTGCGACGTCGATTTCTGAAGCTGCTGCCATAGCCACGCTTTAACACTGAACCGAAAACGGACCAACGGCGGCTCCATCAGGGGCCGCCGTTGTGCTGAAGTCACAAGGAGATCACTACGAGCGGGGAACGCTCCTCCTTTAAAGCGATTTAACTTGCCACTATGTATCACCGTGATAGGTAGCAGCCTTGATGGCAAAGGGACCGGGTCCGTGGAACAACGCCGAAGCGACACGTCGTATCAACGACTGCGCCAAGAGCGGCAAGCTGAAGCTCGCATGGCGCATGCACGCCAAGGAGCGGCTGCGGGAACGCGATATCGTCATGGGCGATGTGCTGCACCTGCTGAAGAATGGCTTCGTCCACGAGGCGCCTGAGCCAGCGACCCGCGAGGGTTATTTCAAGTATCTCGTTGAGGGGACGACGCCGAACAGTAGTCGGCGTGCGTTGGGGATTGTCGTGATCCCTGACCCCAAGAGCTGCGAACTTAAGATAGTGACGATTATGTGGAGAGATGAACGATGACTAAGATCGATTACCGCTACGATGAGTGCGGCCTCGACAATGTCATCCTGGTGAACTTGGAATGCTGCCAGGATGATGAGGGCGAAGCCGTCATCATCGTTCCGAACATCAACGTCCTGCACCGATCGCTCGTCAAAGCCGTAGCGGAGAAGGGCACGGCAATGTCGCCTCAAGAACTCCGGTTCGTCCGCACAGAGATCGGCCTGACCCAGGCGGAACTGGCGAATGTCGTTGACCGAGACGCGCAGTCCATCGGCAGGTGGGAGCGTGGCGAGAAGCCCATTGACCGGACCGCAGAGACGATCATCCGCATCCTGGCGCTCCAACACGTCGAGGCAGCGGTGCCAGACGTGTCCGAAGTGGCGAAGTGGTCGGTGGCATCATCGGGCGAACCACCCATTCGAGTGGATGCGTCGGATCCCGACCATTACCCGCTGCTCGCCGCTTGACGCTACCGGCCCCAGCTTCGGTTGGGGCCACCCCCTCCCAGAACTAAAGCCATGTGTCGGCTGGCGCTCACCACGGCCGCTCGATGCGCAGTTCGTATTGGAAGGTCACCTGCACCGGATTACCCAGGAACAGCGCCGGCCTGGCTTCGGCGCGCACCATGGCCGCGAGTGCTTCCCGCTCGAAATATGGACCCGGCTTGGAGATACGGATTACTTCGCAATCCTCGAATAGCCCATCGACGGTCAGCTGGCAGCGGAGATGGGCCCTGACGAGCCGGTAGCCCCTCCCCGGTTCTTCGACGGGCCAGTTTGCCCGTGGTGGGATGATCCAGGTCGGGTTGTTGATCCGGATGTCCTGGCGGCGGACTTGGGCTGACGCGTTATCAGCGACGATGCCCGACGCCACCGCCGTCATGAGCAGGATCGCAGTCCCAAACAACAGCCTCATCGCCGCCCTCTTGTATTAAGGGAGTCAGTCGGCCCGGGAACCAAACCTTTGATCATTCGCAATGCGTTCGAGCCACGCGTTGGTCTGCTTTGCCTCCTGGAGCATGCGATTCATCCAGCCGGAAACGGCCATCACGATTAAGGCGGCGGTGATCCAGATCCACATAGGTCCTCCCGAACTATAAGGGTGTCAGCGACCGTCCGCCCAGGAGCGTGCCAGGACGACACCGAAATCCCGATTGTCGGCGCCATATATGTAGGTCAGCGGCTTCCCGCTCGTTCGCGTCACTCGCACACCGTCGCTGTAGCCCTCGACATCCAAGATGTTGGCGTGCCGGGCCGTAAAGGAACGCGAACCCGCGAAAATGAGGCGCTTGTTTGTCACGACTAGCGTCCCAAAGCCGTGGCTATGACTGTACTGGTATGTTTCTCGCCCGACGTTGTAGCGCCCCATGCGATAGCGGACGCCCTTGACGATCGGAATACTGATCGTCGGCCCAGCGAAGCTAACCGCTCGCGTCCGTTGGCGCTCCTCAAGGGCCTCTGCAGTAACCCACATATGGGCGACCTCTCCTTTTTGGAGGCCGAGAGGCGACGCTACGACAGGGAGTGGGAGGTGGGCGATCCCCCAGGAGTGCTTTGCGCGGAGCAATGCCTGCTCCATCTGGGGCAACAGGCGGATATCCACCTTCAGATCAGCGGCGACCGCCGCCAGAGCACGATCCTCTGAAGGAGTCAGCCAACCGTCTTCAAGCGCCTCAGCGACGCGCTGCTCGATGATGTGATCGGCAGCTTCACGATAGATTTCGACGGCACGTTCAAATGTCAGCCCAATATCGGCGGCAGCCGCCTTCAGTTCCTGCCATTCGTCTTCGGTCAGAACAGAATCCTGTAAGACGGTGCTGACGTGCTGGCGAAACAGCTCTTCTGGCGTTGGCTCTCTCGGCCCGACTTGCTTCTTCAACCACTTGAGCATCTATCCTCCCCCGAGTTGGCTTATGATCAACCCAAGCGGGTGAGAGTCAAGCGGTCAGCCGCCGGTGCCGGTGAGCTGATCAGCTGCAGCCTTCAACACGCCCAGATCTTTGTCAGTGAGTGACGGGTACGCGCGGCGCAGGGCGGCGAACTTCGGATCCTCGCGGAACGGGTTGGTATCCAGGAGATCGCCGGCGACCACATTGAGCGCCTTGCACGCGAGCTCCAGCCAGTCTCGGTTGTAACGCGTCCGGATGCCGCGCTTATTTACCGCGCCATTTTCCAGATCGCTAATCTGGCCCCGTGAAGTTCCCATTTCATCCGCTAGCGCCTCAAGCGAAAGCCCAGCACGATCGCGATAGGCGGCAAGGTACCAGCCAGATGCTTCGCGAAGGCGGTCGTAATCTTCGACCGGCCGAACTTTGGGTTTCCTAGCCATGTTCGGATTGTGCGACCGCGCCGCACACAAGTCGTCACGGATAGTCCGAACGTTGGACTTGTCCGAATGTTCGGATTGTGCGAACGTTGGCCCATGGATATCACCTCTCTCCGCAAAGAACTCGGGCTGTCTCAGGAAGCCTTCGCCGCGCGAGTGGGGCTGAGAAGCAAGGGTCACGTCAGCACGCTCGAACGTACCGGGCTCGCAAGCCTGCGAGTCGCCTTGGAGATCGAACGTCTGTCCGAGGGACGGATCGACGCCTCCACCCTGAACCCTGATGTAGCTCTGGTTCGAAAGTTCACCGCCGAAGCCGCCAACGACGACCTCCCCCACTCGGAGGCTGCCTGACATGCAGCCCTCACCACCCCGCATCCCTCTGGTTATCGAGACGCTCTGCACGGCAGACGCAGCCTACGGCCTTCTGATCGACATCCATAAGCTGGCCATCGACGGCCGCAAGGAAGACGCCCTGCACACGCTGGCGGTCTTGGCGGATGCTGTCGCTGCGCACCGTCCGATCCTGAGGGGCGTCCTGGCCGCCGAGCGTCAGGCTGCACAGGCTTGTGATCTCGCGCAGCGGCCCTCCATCCGGGTCATCGCCAGCATCGGCATAGCCCAACCACATCCTGACGCCGCGAATACGCAATCGCCGTCTCCCACCACCACTGAACCCGCCGCCTGAACCATCGGGCCAGCGCGCCCAACCGTCACCATTGCAAACCCCGGAAACCCGCAATGTCCCGCCTGATCGAAACTGGAGAGGTCAAAGCTCTCTTCCGCCAACTGGTGAAGGCGGCGGGCGGCGTTGAAGCCGCAGCTGTCGAACTGAACGTCTCGCACCAACGGGTGTCCCACCTTCAGAACGCCAGCAACGACGATGAGCCGACGTTCCGGCAGATTCGAACGCTGGAGTTCGTCTCCCGCCGGCCGATCCTCTCGGGCGCCCAGTTCCGCGCCATCAAGGGCGAGGGCGAGGACTGCATCCAGGCCGCCGCCGTCGAGGTCATCACGACCGGAGCCAAGGTCCTGACCCTCGTTCACGACATGGACGCCGATGGCCACCGAGACGCCGGAGAAGTCCGGACGGTTCAGGAGGCGGCGTCCATCCATCTGCGCGAGGCCCGCGAGCTGCATGATGCAGCCGCCCGCCTGAAGCCCGGCGAGGTGGCATGATGCTCGGATACGTCCTCTACGGCCTTCATATCGCCTTTCAGCGGATTGCGGCCCCCATCCGTCAACGTCGGGCCATCCGCGCCCTGCGGCAGGTCTCCGACGCGAAGGACGCCTGTCGGATGGCTCGTGTCCGAGGCGACACCCGAGCCCAGCACGAAGCGGAAAGCCGACTGCTGGCGGCCCGAAACGAACAACTCAGAGCGGAGCTGGCCCTCGTCGCCTCTCGCTACCCGCGACCGCGCTGACCGAACGGGACCGACCGCCCCGTTTGAGCGGTCTTGATGGAGGGCCAGATGGCCAAAGCTTTGACGCCTGACAACGACGACTACGAACCCATCCAGGGGACGGTCGGCAGCATCCCGAACGAGCCCCAGGACAATGGCCTGCCGAGCCATGACGAAATCCGCATGGCCGCGCACGACCAGGTCCAATGGAACCTGAAGCGCAAGGCCCTGAACGATCAGATCAGCGCCTTCCGCAAAGGGCTGAAGGCCAAGGGCCACATCCTCGGCAAGCTGGATGACGAAGTCCGCAAGCTCGAATGGTCGCCGGAAGAATACAAGGCCGACCGGGAAGCTTCCGACCACTACGCCCAGGCGATGGCCCAGCCTGTCGGCACCCAGCTGGAACTCTATGGCACCGAGGCCACGCCCGATCCGGTTCGCGTCCAGCTGAAGTGGCGCCAACTCGGCGTCAAACACGGCATCGCGGGCATCGGCTGGGCCAACGAGCCGCCCGAAGATTGCCCGTTCGACTGCGACCAATCGTATGGCGAGGGCCACGAGGAGGGCCAAGGCACCGTGCGACGTGCCTTCCAGACCCGGCTTGAGCAGGCCAACGCCACCGCGGCGGCGGCCCGCGCGTCGGGCGATGATGACGACGATCAGATCGACATCGAGGACGTAGCAGCCGCCAACGATGACGGCTCCGACAGCGACCACGCTCAGGAAGCCGCCTGATGTCGGGGCTGGCCTTCACCATTCCGGGCGACCCTCGCGGTAAGGGCCGGCCCCGCGCATCCACCATCGGCGGGCACGCCCGCATGTTCACCGACAGCAAAACCGCCAGCTACGAGAACCTCGTCAAGCTGGCGGCCTCTCGGGCGCTTGGCGGCCGGCAGCCCTTTGATGAGCCGCTGGCCATGACGGTCACGGTTCGTATGACCCCAGCCGCCTCGCACAGCGCCAAGAAGCGTCGGGCCATGATCGCCGGCGAAATCCTGCCGACCAAACTCCCGGACCTCGACAACGTCGTGAAGGCCGTCCTCGACGGCTGCAACCGTGTCGCCTTCCGCGACGACGCCCTGGTCGTGCGCCTGATCGCGGAGAAGGCCTACGCGGCGACACCCGGCGTCGATGTCGAAATCCGCCCTATCAACTCCATTCTGCGAGCCACCGCATGAGCATCCTCGACACAATCGACCATGAAGAGATGACGCGTCTTTGGAAGGATGGCGTTCCGGTGGCGGACATCGCCAAGGTCATCGGCGTCTCAGATACGACCGTCCGCGTGCTTCGTGACGTCCTGGGCCTGCCGCCGCGCCAGACCAACCCGTCGAAATATCCGCCTGCGCTGGTGGAGCGCATCTGCGATCTCTGGCGGGAAGGGAGGTCGGGCGCCGAGATTGCACGGACCCTTGGTGTCGGATGGAACCGCAACAAGGTCATAAGCCTCATCAATCGGAACGGGCTGAGCGGCGGGCGTTCAAAGGCTCCTCGGCCCAGCGTCGTCAAGGCGCCGCGCCCTCCTCGCGCTCCTCGACCCAAGGCGGACAAGAAGCCGCAGGCGGCGGCGCCCGCAAAAACCAGGGCCTTCGTTCCCACTCCACCCCAGGACGCCGACAAAAAGCGCGCCGAGTTTGCGGTTGAAGGCCAGAAGGTCATCGCCGGAACCGCCGACGCAGCCAATGACAACGCCATCCCGCTCCTGGAGCGTCGCTTCGGTCAATGCGCATGGCCGGTTGGAACGCCCGATCGCCCGGCCCGCCAACTCTGCTGCGGCGGTCCTGTCGCCGAGAACGCCAACCGTTCGGTCGCCAACTATTGCGCCGGTCATGGACGGCGGGCCGTGGCGCGTGTCCTCGCTGGCGGCGCTCCCGATCCCGAGAAATACGAGCGCGCGATGAGGCGCTGGGCGGCATGACGGGAATCCAAGACATCCGCCTCGCCCGCGCAAAGGCAGACACCATCCAGATCGAAACGGCCCGCATCGAGGGCTCGCTCCGGGTCATCCATGACCTCGCGGGCTTCAGCGCCTGTAACGCCGCAGCGTCGTCCGCCCTGAAGCGTGTCTGTCGGTCGCGTACTGCCAACGACAACGAAGGCTGGATCGCATGAGCCGACAGGAACGCATCATGGTCGAGCGTATCGACCGAGCCCGAGAAGCGCCGACAGCGAAGGCCCATCGCACCCAGCGCGCCATGTATCTCAAGATGCTGGCTCGCCGGACGATCCGCGACCTCGTGGCTGACATCGACTGCCCCGATGAGCGCGCCGCCATCCTCGGCGATTTGATCGACATCGCGGCTGAATACCGCTGGCCTCTGATCGGCCGGGTCGAAACCGCCACCAGCCTGAACAGCGTCGCGGCTGATGTGTGCGCCGTCTTCCGTCTCCCCCGCGCCATCAAGAACGCTGCGGCTGAACATGCGTGGTCGAAGGCGACCGCGGCGAATGATGGGGGCGCGGAATGACCGACCCCTATCGCGAGTTCATCGCCTCCAAGGTGCCGCCGGCGCAGGAGACCGGCTTCGATATCGACCCCGGCCTGATCAATCCCGCCATGAAGCCTCACGCGGCGGCGCTGACCCGTTGGGGCGTGCGCGGCGGACGGCGGGCGTTCTTCACGGCCTTCGGCCTGCATAAGACCTCGATCCAGCTGGAGACCGGTCGGCTGACGCTGGACGCGGCGCACCAGGCGCACGGCATGGACCGGCGCGGCCTGATCGTCCTGCCCCTCGGTGTGCGCCAGGAGTTCAAGCGCGACGCCCTGCAGGTCCTGGGATGGGATGCGGCGCCGGAGTTCATCCGCTCGACCGGTGATGCCCGCGAAGGCATCAGCCTGACGAACTATGAGAGTGTCAGGGACGGAAAGGTCGATCCTTCGGCCTTCACCTGGGCTTCGCTGGACGAGGCCTCCTGCCTCCGGTCGTTCGGCTCCAAGACCTTCCAGACGTTTCTGCCGCTGTTCGACAAGGTGCCGTATCGCCATGTCGCTACCGCCACACCCTCCCCCAACCGCTTCAAGGAACTGATCCACTACGCCGGCTTCCTCGGCATCATGGACACTGGCCAGGCCCTGACGCGCTTTTTCCAGCGCAACAGCGAGCAGGCCGGAGACCTGACCCTCTATCCCCACAAGGAACAAGAGTTCTGGATGTGGGTGAACAGCTGGGCGACCTTCCTTCAGCGACCGTCCGACCTCGGCTATTCCGATGAAGGCTACGCTCTTCCGGAACTGATCGTTCGTTGGCACGAGGTCCAGGCGGACCTTGTCTCGACAGACGTTGACCGAGACGGACAAGGCGCCTTGTTCCGCAACGCCGCCATGGGCCTTCAGCAGGCCGCGAAGGAACGACGAGACACCCTGCCCGCTCGGATCGCCAAGGTCGCGGAAATCCGCGCCGCCAGCCCTGATGAGCATTTCATCCTCTGGCATGACCTTGAGGATGAGCGACGGGCCTTGGAACAGGCCATTCCGGCTGCCGTGTCGATCTACGGCACGCAGGACCTCGACGCTCGCGAGCAGGCCATCATCGACTTCTCGGACGGGAAGATCACGGACCTCGCCGCCAAGCCGGTGATCGCCGGATCGGGCTGCAACTTTCAACGCCACTGCCACCGCGCGGTGTTCGCCGGCGTCGGCTTCAAGTTCAACGACTTCATCCAAGCCATCCACCGCATCCAGCGCTTCGGGCAGACCCGGCCGGTCGAGATCGACATCGTCTACGCCGAGACCGAGCGCGAGGTCCGCCGCGACCTGGAAGCCAAGTGGGCCAGGGACAAGGAACTGCGCCAGATCATGACCGACATCATCCGCAAATACGGGCTCAACCATCGCGAGATGGGAGCCGAACTGGCCAGGGCCTCCGGCGTGGAGCGGATCGAGGCGTCGGGCGAAGGCTGGATCGTAGCGAACAACGACTGCGTCGAGGAAACCCGGCGCATGGAGACGAACTCGGTCGACCTGATCGTGACCTCGATCCCGTTCGCCAACCACTATGAATACAGCCCGAACTACAACGACTTCGGGCACACCGACGACAACGATCACTTCTGGGCTCAGATGGACTTCCTGACGCCGGAACTGATGCGCGTCCTGTCACCGGGTCGTTGCGCTGCCATCCACGTCAAGGATCGGATCCTGTTCGGCAACGTCACCGGCTTCGGCCGGCCGACAGTCTCTCCCTTCCACGCCGAGGCGATCCAGCATTACCTGAAGCACGGCTTCCTCTTCGCGGGCATGGTGACGATCGTCACTGACGTCGTCCGCGAGAACAACCAGACTTACCGCCTGGGTTACACGGAGATGTGCAAGGACGGGTCGAAAATGGGCGTCGGCTCGCCGGAATACCTGTTGCTGTTCGCCAAGCCGCAGACGGACCTGTCCAAGGGCTACGCGGACAAGAAGATCGCCCGGTCCAAGGCCGACTACAGCCTGGCGCGCTGGCAGGTCGATGCGCATGCCTTCTGGCGGTCGTCGGGCAACCGAGCCATGACGGCCGATGAGCTGGCCCAGTTGCCGCCAGACAAGCTGGTGCGCGCCTTTACGGCGTCCAGTCTCGCCGGCGTCTACGACTACGAAACGCACGTGAAGATAGGCGAGGTCCTGGAAACCCGAGGCGCCCTGCCGTCAACCTTCATGGCGCTGGCGCCTGGCTCTCATGATCCCGATGTCTGGCACGACGTGCTTCGCATGCTGACGCTGAACGGCGAGCAGACCAAGCGCGGCCTCGAAAACCATATCTGCCCGCTGCAGTTCGACATCGTGGACCGCGCCATCGAGCGTTGGAGCATGCCGGGCGAGACGATCTACGATCCGTTCGGCGGATTGTTCACTGTCACCAATCGGGCGATCCGCCTGGGCCGCAAGGGACGCGCCGCCGAGTTAAACCCGGCCTACTTCATGGACGGCGTGAAGCACCTTCAGGCGGCGGAGCGTGAACTCTCCATCCCGTCGCTGTTCGATCTTCTGGCGAATGACGATGAACCGTTGGGAGCCGCAGCATGAACCGAAAGGATCTAGTCGCCCTAGAACTCCACTACGCCGGCATGCTGCGCCGGGAGGCGAAGTCGCGCGCCAAACGATACCCGGCTGTTGCTGAGCAGCTGACGAAATGGGCGGACGCGGCGGTGTCGCGTGCCGAGACGATCCGGTGCGGCCCTCTGTTCTCGGAGAAGGCGGCATGATGGACCCGCGCGACGAAGCCGAGGCCGGGGCAGGCCTGCCGCTGAACCTGGAAGCCGAACAGGCCCTGCTGGGCCAGTTGATGTTCGCCAATGAGGTCCACCGCCTCGTGCACGACCAGATCACAGCCGAGGATTTCAGCGAGCCATTCCACCAGCGTCTCTACGGCACGATCACGGCGGCGATCACCTCCGGTATTCTGGCTGAGCCGACGACGCTTCAGACCCGGATGCAGGATGATCCTGCCTACGTCGAGTTTGGAGGGCTGCATTACCTCGCCGACCTCGTCGATCACGCGCCACCTTCCGCGAACGCCCGCGCCTATGCAGAGCAGATCGCGGACACGGCCGTGCGTCGGCGCCTGATCAAGATGGCGTCGGAGACGATGGTTTCTGCCCGCTCGCCCGATCACACCGGGTATGCGGCTGTGGCCAAGGCCCGCGCCGAACTGGAAGAAGCCGAGCGCGGCGCCGCCCCTGAGGACGCGCTGTTCGTCAATGCCTGGGAAGCCGCCCAGGCCCGTATGGACCGGCTGGAACTGGAAGTGGCCACCGGGAAGCCCAAGGGCGTCCAGACCGGCCTGTCGTCCATCGACAAGCGCTTGGGCGGCCTGCTGCCCGGTTCGGTCATTGTCATGGCCGGACGTCCCGGTATGGGGAAGACCGCGCTACTCGGGAATGTCCTCTATGGCGCTGCCCTGCGGAACCCGAACAAGCTGTTCGCGGGCTTCTCCCTGGAGATGGACACCGACCAGCTGAATGACCGGGCCCTGTCGCGTCTGACCGTCGACGAGGACCAGCCCGTCAGCTTCTCCGACATCGCCAAGGTCCAGCCGCTCACTTCGTTCGACCTCAATGCGCTCCATCGCGCCAAGCAGTCGATCCCCCGCAATCTCTGGCTCCGTGACCGCGCTGGCGTCTCGGTCGAGGACGTGAGCCGCGCGGTGTGGGCGATGAAGCGTCGGGGCGACCTGGCGGCCATCGGGATCGACTACCTCCAGCTCATGCGCCGACCGGCCCTCGCCGGCCGCAACGAGGCCAGCGCCATCGCAGAGATGACCGGAGCCCTGAAGACACTGGCCCGCGAGGCCAAGATCACCATCATTCTGCTGAGCCAGCTGAACCGATCCGTTGAGAGCCGGGACGACAAGAGGCCTCAACTGTCTGACCTTCGGGAATCCGGCTCCATCGAGCAGGACGCCGACGCCGTGCTCTTCCCGTTCCGCGAGGTCTACTACCTCCAGAAGGCAGAGCCGAAGGCCCACACCGACGCCCACCTCGAATGGGAAATGCAGGTCGCGGGCCTGCGGACCCACATGGACGTCATCATCGCCAAAAACCGGCACGGGTCCGAAGGCAGCGAGCCTCAGGACTATCGGGCCGAGATCGACCTCATCACCAACAGGAGCGCGGCATGAGCCTGAGCCTTTCCGCCCTTCGTGAACTCGTGACCATCGGCCTCACTGCTGAGCAAATCCTACGTGTCGCTGAAGCCCAAGCAGAGGGCTCCGATACCACACGCCAACGCTCCAAGGCCGCTGAGCGCCAAGCACGCTACGAAGAGCGCAAGCGTCAGAAACCGTCAGAAACCGTCATTTCTGACGTCAGTTCTGACGCTACGGACGAAGGAGCCTCCCTCCCTCTCCCTCCTTCCCCCCAGACCCCCCAACCACCCACACCCTCCCGCGAGTATAATACCCCCCTACCCCCCGAGGGTCGGCAGCGGCGGAAACCGTCCAAGCCGATCCCCGATGGATTTCCGACAGCGGACGCTATCGCCGAGCAGCAGGCCAAGGCTCGAGCAGCCGGGGCGGACCTCGACGTGACGGCCCAGGCCGAGCGGTTCCGCAACCACGCCGCCCAAAACGACCGGCGCTGTGCGGACTGGCGGGCCGCGTGGCGTAACTGGATCGCGGCGGCCATCGAGCGAGCGCCGAAGACCGCCGTCGCCTCACTGGCCCAGCGTCAGGCCCAGCCCGCTAACGAGCGCTGGCGCCGGTGGCTCCGAGAGTTCCGACAAAACCGCTTCTGGCCAACCGACGACGCCGGGCCACGACCCGGTGCGCCCGGCTGCCGCGTCCCGCCCGCCCTGCTGGCCGAGTTCGGCCTCACGCCGACAGCAGCCAACGACCCCAAACCTGACCTGTTCGCCGGAGGAGAAGCGGCATGACCGAGAAGCACACCGATCAGCGTTGGCGAGCCGCCGTAGCCTATCGCAGCTCCGAACTCGGCGAAATCGAGGTGGAACACTTCTTCGAGGAGATCGAAGACCTTGCTGATCTCGTAGAGGCAGGGCCGGATTGGAACGCGATCACCCGCATCGAAATAACCCTCAACCGCAAGGCGTCCTATTCGACGCTCGAAGAGGCGGCCGCCCAATGAGCAAGCAATCCAAAGCCAAGGCCCGCGCCCGCAAGGGTCGGTTCCAGAAGCCCTCCCTCCCCCGGATCATCGGAGCCAACGACAACCATCCGGCGGCGGTGAACGATAACCTGGCGCCGGTGACGATCCGGGGCGTGAAGCTGACGGACAATCAGGCCTATCGGTTCCACCTGGCGGAAACCAAGCTGGCGGACGCCGACCTAGCCATCCGCCGAGACGGGCACCGGATCATGGAAGCGCTGGACCGGGAGATTGACGCCCGGCTTCAGACCGAAGGCGCCGCCCGCGATCTTGATGAGCTGCGCGGCCTCGAGGCTCTGCGCGGCCTCGAGATCGGCGTATCCAAGCAGCAGGGCACCGCCGGCGCCCCGCGTGCCTCACGCGACGGTCTGGAAACGCTGCTGACCTCGAACTCGATCACCACGACCCAGCACGCTGCTGGCCTCCGCTACCGGGCCGACTACGAGCTGTTGGACCCAGAGAAGGGCCTGACCCCGCCGTCGCTCGACCAGACCCGCAAGATCGTCCGTGGTGGCGACGGGTTCGCTCAGAAGCGTAGGGAGCGGGAGGAGTTTGTCCGCGACCTGGAGGCGATGATCCAGGAGGAAGATCGGACGTTCCGGGGCGCTCTCGGCCGATCCGAAGTCGAACGCGTCGGGCGGGCGGTGTGGGCGCTCAGGGAGATCGCGGGGAAAGGATCGAGTTTGCTAACGCTTTCGGGGAGCGGCTCTGTCCAGACGCGGACATCGGTGGCGTTGCGCGCGGCGCTGAACTGTGCAGCTATCGCATATGGCCTTGAATAGCGTTTCGCCCGATCTGGAAGAGCCGCCGCGTCCGCTCACCCCCGAGGCTTTCAATGCTGAGCGCTGGGTGCTCGAACATGAAGCAGCGATGAAGAACTCGGAAGATTGGAGCAAGAGACTTCTGACCTCGCTCGCTGTCGCCAACGCCGCCGGCCTCGTGGCGATCGCTTCTGCCCTTCCAGACACAGGACTGCCCATAGCTTGGCAGATGAAGACGGCGCAGGCTTTTGGCGCCGGACTGATTTTCTCTGGCCTGGCGATGGTGTGCCGCGAAAGGTGGTGGACAGCTAAGGCATATCGGTACGCATGGCTGGCTCGAGAGCCTGAACGCTTTCCCGCCGACGTCAAGGCCATGGTGACTTGGATGTCGCGACCTTGGTGGAGCAAGTTGTTTCGCCCGAGGTCGGCGGCCAATGGCGTGAATCCTAACCATCCCGCACTCTTGGTGCATTGGCGCTCTGGCAAGTGGGATGCCCTCAGCAACCTGACGACGATCCTGGCGACGGCAGCGTTTGTTTTAGCCCTCGTGAATGCTCTCTGGCTTCAAGCCAGTTGACACCGGAGAGGTAATCGCGGACACACGCCATAAGCGCAAGACGCGCCCGATAGACCCCCAGCCACCCGGCCGGGGGTTTTTTCGTGCCCTGAACCCCTCCATGCTCGGATGCTACGGCAATGGCTGGCAGGACGACCCGGTGCCCATCAGTAGTATTTTCCGTCGCTATTAACTGGCGGCGGCGTGTCGTCGCTGTAGGCGGGAGGCGGTGCGTCAGTTCGCGATGCTGTCCCAGCTTTGTAAAACTGCGCTGCGAGCAAAGACCAGAACACGAAGGCAATCACTGCGCCGACCACGGTTATAAAGACCCCCGCAAGCCAGAATCCGATGCCGAGCTTGAACCCTCGCATGACCCAGCCCTTGTTGATCGAGTAAGCAATCAGCTCCGCGTCTTCTGATTGGCGCGAGGTGTAGCGGCCGTCACTATCCTGACGCTTTCCAAAATCGTTCATTGTGCTCTCCGGTTGCGCCGAGCGATATCGCTGATAGCTTAACCATTGGTAGACCAGAAAGCGCACGCATGGCCCGCCCCACCCTCTTCAACGAGAGCTTGGCTGAAGAAATCTGCCGCCGCCTCGCCATGGGTGATCCGTTGGCCAAGATTTGCGCCGACGATGACATGCCCGCCTACTCCACCGTGCGGAAGTGGGAGGTCGAAAATCCAGGGTTTTCGGCGCTTTCCGCGCGGGCAAAGGTCGACGGCACCCACTACATGGCCGACGAGTGCATTGAGATCGCGGACGGCAACGGCGACCCAGCCGACAAGCGCATCCGCATCGACACACGGCTCAGGCTCATCGGGAAGTGGAACCGCAAGGTCTACGGCGACGCCTCCACCTTGAAACACACCGGCCCCGATGGCGGCCCGGTCCAGTTCGCCAATATGACGGAGGCAGAGATTGACGCTCGCCTCGCCGCTATCGCCGGAGGTTCTGAGCCGGCTCCCTCTGGAGAAGAAGGCTGAAGTCCTAGCGCTGATGGAGCGCAAAGCCGAGATCGTCAGGCAGCGAGAGGCTGAGAACGCCAAAGAGCGGGAACGCCAGCGCTTGGAGCGGGACTTCTTCGCCATCCGGGAGCGCTGCGAGACCCTGGCGGGCTTCGTCCGCGAGGCCTGGCCTGTTCTGGAGCCGGACACCAAGCTGGTCTGGAACTGGCACCTCGACGCGATCTGCCAGCATCTAGAGGCCGTGACCGACGGCCGGATCAACCGGCTGGCCATCAACGTCCCGCCCGGTTCGTCCAAGTCGATTATCGTCTCGGTGCTGTGGCCTGCCTGGGAATGGGGACCGAAGGGGCGCCGCTCGCTCCGCTACCTCACCACGTCCTTCGCCGAAGACAGCGTGAAGCGAGACACCCGGAAGCACCGGGACCTGACCCTGTCGGAATGGTATCGGTCGCTCTGGCCTGAGGTGGTCCTGACCCGCACCGGCGAAATGAGTTTCGCCAATCGAGACACCGGAACGCGCGAGGGCACGGCGTTCGGCTCACTGACGTCGAAGCGCGGCAACCGCCTCATCATCGATGACCCGCACTCGACCAAGACGGCCGAGAGCGACGCCGAACGATCCGCCACGGTGCGCCAGTTCCGAGAAGGCTCGCTGAACCGCCTGAACGATCAGGACCGGGACGCCATCGTCGTAGTGATGCAGCGCCTGCACGAGCAGGACGTCACCGGCGCCATCCAGAAGCTGGGCCTCGGCTTCGTCATCCTGATGCTGCCGATGGAGTTCGAACTGCAGCGCCGATGCGAGACTCGGATCGGTTTCAAGGATCCGCGCACCGAAGACGGCGAATTGCTCGACCCCGTCCGCTTCCCCCGCAAGGTGGTGGACGACCTGAAGAAGGGCCTCGGCTCCTACGCCTACGCCGGACAGTACCAGCAGCGTCCGGCCCCACGTGAAGGCGGCCTGTTCAAGCGGTCCTGGCTCCCCGTAGTCGACGCTCTGCCCAATGACATTGTGTCGTGGTGCAGGGCTTGGGACATTGGGGCCACCAAGGGCGGCGGCGACCCCACAGCGGGCGTGAAGGTCGGACGCGCCAGGGACGGCACGTTCTACGTGGTCAATGTCAACCGCGCCCAGGAGAGCCCGTCCGAGGTCGAGCGGACCATTCTGGCCACGGCTTCTCTGGACGGGTCCGGCGTCACTATCCGTCTTCCCCAGGACCCCGGCGCCGCCGGCAAGGCCTACGCCCAAACGCTGGTGAAGATGCTGGCGGGCTATCCGGTCAAGGCGGTCCCGCCCACCGGCGACAAGACAACGCGCGCCACCCCCGCCGCCGCTCAGGCCGAGGCCGGAAACGTCAAGCTGCTCCGCGGCGAATGGAACGAGGCTTTCATGGACGAGCTTTGCACCTTCCCCGCCGGCGCCCATGACGATCAGGTCGATGCATTCGCGGATGCCATCAACGAGTTGGCGCTCGCTCCGCTTCCGGCCCGCCGCGTGAAAGTCAGCTTCTGATGGCCGTGAACGACGCCGACCCCGCCTGGGGCTTTTACGCCGACGCACGAAAGAAGGTCGCCGACCTCTCTGCTGGACGGGAAACCGCCCTGGCGCATGTCCGCCCCCTGCCCGGCCATGATGAGCCGACCGCTACGAAGTTCGCCGAGGGCGCCTACTTCCTTCCCGTCGTAGCCCGCACGCTCGAAGCGTTCGGCGGGCTCGTATTTGGCAAGACGCCCACGCGCTCCGGTCTGGAAGCTTTGGAGGCCTACCTCAAGGACATCACCGGCTCAGGCCAAGACATCGACCGCTTCGCCGAGCAGGGCTTCGACGGCATCCTTGAGACCGGCGGCGTCATGGTGCTGGCGGACTATCCCGATGCCCCTGAGGGCGCGACGGTCGCCGATGCCGAAGCCAATGGCGTCCGCCCGACCCTGAAGCTCTACACCGCCGCGTCGGTTCTCTCGGCCCGGTTCCGCAAGATCGGCGCGGCTCGCAAGCTGGCGCACGTCAGGGTGCTTGAGGCGGTGGAAGAGGAAGACGCCGCCGACGAGTTCAAGCTGGTGACGGTGAAGCAGGTTCGTGTTCTGGACCTCGATGCAACCGGCCTCTATCGGCAGCGGGTGTTCCGCAATACATCGGGCGCCTGGGCTCAGTTCGGTGAGACGGTCGAGCCCAAGCGTCAAGGCAAGCGGCTGGACGTACTGCCGACGTTCTTCTCCAACTCTCGCGACGGAGAGCCGGTCCCCGCCAAGCCGCCGCTGGAGGACATCGCAGACATCTCCATCGCGCACCTGAACAACTCGGCCGCGCTGGAATGGGCGCTGCTCTGGACCGCTAACCCGACGCCGATCTTCAAGGGCCTGAACCTCAAAGAAGGTGACACTGTCCGCCTCGGGTCGAGCGAGGGGATCATCGTCGGCGCCGATGGCGACGCCAAGTTCATGGAGTTCACCGGCGCGGGATTGTCGGAGCTTCGCTCGGCCCTGGAAGCCAAGCGGAAAGACGCAGCGCTCATGGGCGCGCGAATGCTGCTGGAGAATGGTCGCGCCGCCATCGCCGCCGAGACCGCCCGCATCGAGCGCGCCGGCGAGACGTCCGTCGTCTCGGGCATCGCGAACGCCCTTTCGGACTGTCTCACCAAGGCGCTGACCTTCATGGCCGATTGGGCGGGCGTCACGTCGGAAGGCATCGAATACTGGCTCAACACCGATTTGAACCCGGCTGGGCTGTCAGCTCAGGAACTGACCGCCCTCCTCGCCGCCTGGCGGTCGGGCGCGATCTCGCTGGAAGACCTGTTCGAGAACCTTCAGCGCGCCGAGATTGTCGATCCAGCCAAGAGCTTCGAGGATCACCGCGAGCAGTTGGAAGCGGAGGGCGCGGGCCTCGGCACCGTCGAGGATGAAGCAGCGTGACGACCATCGCCTATCGCGACGGTGTTCTAGCCGCCGACACCCAAGCGACTGATGGTCATGGATGCACCAATGGCCGCGTCATCAAGGTCGAGCGTCGCGGGCCCTTCCTTGCGGCGTCCGCAGGGCAAGCCTGCTTCGCTCGCCGGTTCCTCGACTGGTTCAGGAGTGGCATGCCCGGTGATCCCGAAATCGGCAACGCCGAGTGCAATGCGGACGGCATGATCTTCATGCCAGATGGTCGCATCATCGAGTTCTCGCCGTTCGGCAGCAAGACGGTCCACGCCGAGTTCTACTCGACAGGTTCCGGCATGGACTACGCCCTCGGCGCAATGGCGATGGGCGCCACAGCGGAAGAGGCGGTGCGTGTCGCGGCAAGGTTCGACAACAGCACCGGCGGCGAGATCACCGTCCTGAGGCGCTGAAATGGCCACCGACCGCGCGATCCGCGACGAGGCGGTCCTCCACCGCATCGCCCTCTCCCGCTACAGCACGTCGCTGGTCCGCAAGGTGCTGGCGCAACTGAACCGGGTGGATGCTGATCTGGTCGCCCGAATCTTGCACGCCGACAATGAGGGTCGGGACCCGGCTCAACTCGAGCGGATGCTCGAGGAGATCAGGGCGCTCCAGGCCGATGGCTGGGTCGTGGTGCGGTCACGGATGACCGAGGACCTGAACGGGCTCGCTGCCAGCGAAAGGGATTGGAACTTCGGGCTCGTTCGTTCGGGTTTGCAAACGTCTGGGATCGAAGCCGTGCCGATGTCGCCATCGACCGCCCAGGTTATCGCAGCGGTCAATGCTCGCCCCTTCCAAGGCCGGTTCCTCAAAGACTGGCTGACCGACGCCGAGGCCGGATCAGCGAAGCGGGTTCGCGAGACAATCCGGCAGGGCTTTATCGAGGGCCGCTCGGTCTCCGACATGGTCCGCCAGATCAGGGGCACGAAGGCGCTCCAATACCGCGACGGCATCCTGGAGGTCAGCCGGCGCGGCGCGGAGACGATGGTCCGCACGGCCGTCACCCACACAGCATCGGTTGCCTCGACCGAGACCTACAAGGCGATGGGCGACCTAGTTGTCGCGGTCGAATGGGTATCGACGCTGGACGCTCGCACGTCTGTCGTCTGCGCTGGTCGTGACGGTACGGTCTATCCCCTCGAGAGCGGCCCACGACCACCCGCCCATCCGAACTGCCGGAGCACGACCATTCCACGCCTGAAGGGTCTGGAGCCGGCGCCACGCCGGACCTATGCCGAATGGCTGAAGGACCAGCCCGACGAGGTTCAGGATGATATCCTCGGTCCGACCAAGGCCGCCCTGTTTCGCGCCGGCAAACTGACGCTGGACCGCTTCATCGACCGCTCCGGCAAGGTGCTGACGCTGGACCAGCTTCGGAAGCGAAACGCTGGCGCATTCACAGAACTGCCCGCATAGTCCGCCTCATGGGATCGAGCCCCTTCCGTGTGATCGACGGCGGCACGCCGGACAAGCCGAAGCGGCCGAGGAAGGCCCGCGCCCTCACGCCATGGGAATGCCGGATCTGCGAGGCTGAGATTGGTATCCGCACGCGGTCGCTGATCAAGGTCCGCGACCAGGCCTTCCAGGATCAGAACCTGAAGATCACCGGCGGCATCGATGTCTGGGCCTGCGCCTGCTGCATGGCGCGAGGAAAGGTTACGCCGGTCACGGCCTGAAGGCGCCGAACCGATATCAGGATGAGCCCGCCCACACCGGCGGGCTTTTTCATGTCTCGAGCAGAGCCGGGGCATCCACCAGGGCGTGAGCTGAGCCGCGCCCCCTCTGTCCGCTGAGCGGGAGGAACTACCCACCATGAATACCACCAAGAACCGCCTTTTCGGCGGCGGCTCCGTGCTGCCTGCCGTCTATGCCCCTGCCTTCGGCGCCCCTGGCATGCTCCGAGGCCCAACCATTCCCCGCGCCCCTGACGATGACGGTCATGGCGGCGGTGGAGACGGCGGCGAGGGCGATGATCCCAAGCCCATCGACCCGGCCGCGCACGAAGCGCTGGCGAAGGCCCATGAGCGCCTGAAAAAGGACGCCAAGGCCGACCGCGACGCCTTGAAGGAACTCCGAGCCCAGTTCGAAGCGAGCGAGGCCGAGAAGGAACAGGCCGAAGCCGAGAAGGCCAAGGCCAGCGGCGACGTCGAGGCCGTGCGGACCCAACTCGAAACGAAGCACGCCCGCGACCTGAAAGCCGTAACCGACCGCGCCGAGAAAGCCGAAGCCCAGGTGCAGAAGCTGGTCATCGACAACGGCCTATCCGCTGCCTTGGACGAGGCCCGCGTGAAGCCGGAACTGAAGCGTGCCGCCACCGCCTTGCTGCGCGAGGGCGTCGAACTGAAGGACGACGACGGCGAGCCCGTCGCCATGAAGGGCGGCCTGCCGCTCGCCGACGCGATCCGTCTCTGGGCCGAGGGTGACGAGGGCAAGCCCTTCGTCCTCGCCGGCAACAGCGGCGGCGGTGCTCCCGGCGGCGGCAAGGGCGGCTTGAACGCCCCGAACCCATGGAAGCAAGGCCCGACCTTCTCCCTCACCGAACAGGACCGCATCACCAGGGACAAACCGGACCTGGCGAAGCGTCTGAAAGCCGAAGCCGAGGCGGCTTAATCGCCCTCGGCGCACACGCGCGAGCCACCCGGCCGCGTCCCCTCTGAAAGGAACAGGACATGGCCGTCACTCGGCTTTCCGATCTCGTCTTCGGCGAGAACTTCAATGCCTACACCGTCGAGCGATCGACGCGCCGGAACGCCTTCGTGGCAGCGGGCGTGATGGTCGTGGACCCGGCCATCGCCGCGTTCATGAGCGACCAGGGCTTCCTCGTGAACATGCCGCACTTTAAGCGGCTGGCGAACGATGAGCCGAACGCCTCCTCCGACAACCCGGCCGATGTCGCCGTGCCGAAGAAGATCGGCACCGGCAACGAAATCGCCCGTAAGCTGATGCGGAACCAGGGCTGGTCCTCGGCTGACCTGACCGCCGCCTTCATCGCCCAGGATCCGCTGACCGCCATCGGCAATCAAGTCGGCGACTACTGGACCGGGGTGAACCAGACGACCTTGCTGAAAATCTGCCAGGGCATCCTCGCGGACAACATCGCCAATGACGGCGGCGACATGGTCAAGAACGTGGCCACCGACGCCAGCGGTGATCCGGTGGACGGTGAACTCTTCAGCACCGACGTTGTCCTGGACGCCGAACAGACCATGGGCGACGCCAAGGGGTCGCTCGCGGCAATCGCGGTGCACTCCGTCATCCACACCCGCATGCGTAAGCAGGGTGCGCTGCTGGACATGTTCGATCCGGAGACGGGTCGCCTGCTGTACCAAACCTTCGACGGGAAGCGCGTCATCGTCGATGACGACATGCCTGTCGTTCAGGGAGCGAACCGGAAGACCTTCACGTCGATCCTGTTCGGTAACGCCGCTTTCCGCTCGGGCCTCGGCACGCCGAAGACCCCGAACGCCGTCTCCCGCGAAGAAGCCGAGGGCAACGGTGAAGGCGTCGAGACGCTGTGGAACAGGCGCCACGAGGTGATTCATCCAACTGGATTTGCGGTCGCCGGCACGCAGATTTCGAGCAACGCGACCCCGACCTATTCGGCGCTGGCGACGGCGTCGAACTGGAACCGGGTGTTCGACCGCAAGAACATCCCGCTGGCGTTCGTCCAGACCAACGGCTGATCGGCCCCAACAACCTGAACCAAACGGCCGCCTTGAGCGGCCTTTTTCATGGAAGGAGACGGCCGATGGCCGATACCGACAAGAACGTCCCGATCAGCGCCCCGCTGGACGGACAGATCGCGCTCACGGCGCACAACAACGGCGACGGCACCTGGGCCGTGAAGCGCGGTCCTGACGGCCCGATCCTCAAGGACGGTATCTCCCGCGAGGAAGCCCTGGCCATCGTGGGAGCCCCGACCGGTCCTCACGATCCGGACACCGACGAGGACGCCACCGCCGCCGGCAAGCGCGCCGCTCTGGAGAAGAAAGAGGCCAAGCGTGAGGCCTCCGAAATCTTCCAAACCGACGCCGAGGCCGGCGACCCCGCCAAGGTGGCGAACAGCGACCTGCAGAAGGCCAACGACGAGAACGCAGACCTGCGCCGGTCCCTCGCTTCCAAGGACGAGGAAATCCGTCAGCTTCGGGCCCAGGTCGCCAAGTTCGACAAGGACGGTGACGGAAAGGTTGGCGGCGGCGCCAGCAAGGGGGCCGCTGAGGCTGTCTCCAAGACCGCCGGCGAAGGCCCGTCCAAGGCCAAGAACGGGGAGGCCTGATCCATGGCTCTCCCCCAAGGCTCGCCCCGGTCGCTGAAGCGGCTGTGGGTCTGGCTTACCGAGCGCGAGCAGGCGCTGGAAAACCCCGTCCTCGCCCTGCTCCCGACTGAGTTGGGAACGGCGGGCCAGGTGCTTGCCGTGAACGAGGACGCCGATGGTCTGGAATGGGTCACGCCTGAGGGCGGGGCCTGACCATGGGCATGGTGGTCGAGAATGGTGTGGTGAGATGGTCTGCGGACCCGCTCGCTACGGCCGAACAGGCTGACGCCTATGCCGAGGCTCGAGGGTGGTCCGATTGGGCCGCCCTGACCGGGCCTCGCAAGAGCGCCGCCATTCTCGACGCCTCCACCTTCATCCGGTCCTCCTATCGGCCGCCGGCTGTCGTGAGCGACGCGGTTGAAGCCCAGATCGCGGACGCCGCCATCGAGGCCGCACGGCTCAGCCTGTCGGGTCCGTTGCTCGGCGGCGATGCGGCGGGCCAACGCGCCCGCAAGTCAGTGAAGGCCGGCAGTGTTGCGGTCGAATATGAGAGCGCCTCATCCCGCGACCTCCGAACCGCCCGCACCGCCCTGGTGAGCGCGATGCTCCGCGCCGCTGGTGTCTATGAGGTCGGGTCCGGCGTGAACGTCCGGCTCGCGAAGTCATGAGCATCCTCGACGGCCTGCCGGCTGAGATCGCCGAAGCGCTCGACGACGTGTTCCGCGACGCGACGCTGAAGGTTCCCAGCGCCCAGGTTTCGGACGGTCAGGGCGGATACACATCTGGGCCTCCTACCGATCATCCCTGCAAGGCGCTGGTCGATGACTACAGCGACTTCCGCAGGCTCAGCACCGGCATCCCGGCGAACGATCGAAAGATCATCATTCTGGCGGCGAGCCTATCCGCCGGCGTCGCCCCCGCTGTCGGCCACACCGTCAGCGCCGAGGGTCGGAACTGGCAGATCGTCAGCCTCTCCCGCGACCCCGCTGGCGCGACCTACGAAGTCCAGGGACATTGAGATGGCCACCGTCACGATCGATCTGGCGGCTCTGGACCGCATCGGCGAAGAGAAGGCGACACGCGGGCTGCAAATGGCCGCGCTGCAAGCGGAAGCCATCACCAAGGCGAACCTCTCGCGAGCCGGGACCGGGCGCATCTATCCCCGTGGCGAGAAGACCCACCAGGCTTCGGCTCCCGGTGAACCGCCCGCCGTCGACACCGGTGAACTACGGAACAAGACCCAGGCGGACACTCAGGTCCGCCGCGATGGCGACGACCTCGTGTCCCGCGTCGTCCAGAACGTCGAGTACGCACTTTCCCTCGCCGTTGGCACGGAGCGGATGGCCGCCCGCCCCTCGCTCCAGCTTCTCGCCACCGAGCATCAGGACGACCTGAAGCAAGCGTTCGTCGCCGGAGCCAAGGCATGAACAGCACCTCCGCGATCTTCGCTCGGCTCGCGTCCGTCGTTCCCTTCCTGGAAACCTACACGCCGCCGCAAGGCCCCTCGCGTCCAGCCATCTTCAACGACCAAGCGCCCGCCGACTTCGTGTTCGATAAGAAAGCCGCCATCGTCATCGCCGCGCCCTCCGCTGATGCCGACGCCAGCACTTTCAGCGAGACCATCCGGGACGTGACCCAGGACGTCCGCATCTACGCCCGCGACACCGGCACGACGGCGATGATCGACGCCCTGGGATGCACCATCCGCGACCTCTTCCACCTCCAGGCCTCCGAGATCGAGGTCGGGGACGGCACCTGCTCTCTCGCGACCGCCACGGGGCCGGTCGCGTCGCCGACCACTGACCCCTCGCTGGTCGGTCGGCGGGTTCAGCTCCGGCTCCAACTGAAAAAGGACTGACCTATGGCCTATCTGGCTCAAGGCGCGATCAAGGTCGAGGTCAACCTCGGCACTGACGAAACCCCCGACTGGACCAACGTGCCTGGCGTGACCGTGGCGAACGGCCTCGGCTTCTCCGAGAACCGGATCGACACGACCGACTTCGACACGGCCCCCGGCACGACCGAAAGCATCTCGGGCGCCAGGCCGAACGTACCGCTGACGTTCACCATGCACGATGAGCCGGAAGACGATGCTCAACTGGCGATCCACGAGGCCTGCGACGACAACGAGCCGATCGGTATCCGCCTGATCCGCGGTGCGCAGGCCCAGACCTTTAAGAGCGTGCCGACTGTCTCCCTCGCCGCCCCGGTCAACGGCGTGGTGACCTACAGCGTTTCCGCGACGCCGGACGCCAAGCCGACGCGCGGCGCCGTGGGTGGCGGCGGCGGCGGTGGAGGTGGTGGCTGACCATGAACGACGCCCGCCTCGGCATCGTCCGCCTCCCGCTCCCCGATGGGAGGGAGGTGGCGTTGCAGCTGACATTCGCGGCGCTAGACGCCAAGGGCCACGACTGGCTGTTGGAACAGTTCAAGGTCTTGCAGAAGGGCCGCGCCGGCGCATCGTCCGCCCTTGGCGAGCTGCTGGAGGTGCTGAGCGATGGCGCGATTACTAAAGCGGATGTCCTGGCAGCGCCGGCCGCCGCCTTCCCGCTTTCGCCCAGCATGAAAAGCTGCTGGGACGCCTGGGAACTGGCGCAGTACGGCCCAGCCGGGAGGTCCGCCGAAGCTGGCCCCGCAAACCCTCGCCAGTCCCGTCCGACCCTGTTGAGGCGGCTCTTCGGGCGGCGCTGAAAAGCGGACTGACCGAAGCTGAGTTCTGGTCTCTCACGCCCTACCGGCTTGGGATGATCCTGACGGAACGAGGGCGCGCCGAGGCCGCTGGCGCCCTCTGGATCGGATGGATGGTCGCTCGCCTCGCCGTCGAGCGTGAGCCGACACTATCGGGGCCCGCTCACTATCACCGCCAGTTCTTCGATCAACAGGCCAACGACGCGGACGCCGAAGCCCTGGCGGATGCGGAGTTCGCTCGGATCGCACGGACGTTTAGCGTCGAGATCGTGGACCTCGACGCCGTCCCTCCCTCAGAATAGGGTCAGGGGACGGAGGGACTCATGGTTGGTATGCTGCAAATCCTGATTTGGCTCGGATGCACGGTCGTCGTACTGCTGGGCATCATCACCCTTCAGATCGGCTTGGCCTCCACCAAAGAGAAGAAGGGTGAGCTTGTTGCGTTGGGCTATGCGGCCGTGGCCATCGGACTTGTCGCGGCAGTGATATGCTTTGGCCTCGGAGAAACGATGGCCGCCAGCATCGGCGGAAGTTCGCCTTTTTAGTCGAGTCCACCCGACTTAATCAGCGCCTCTATCCGGGGCGATCCTACGGGGTCGCCCTTTCCGCCCTGATCCATACAACGCGGTCAATGCATTGTATGGATCAGGCGAAGCGGTTCGAGCATAGGAACGCGGATGCCGGGTAATCAGGCTACGTGAGTTACCGGCTCAATGTGGCGCAAAGCATCGCGGTTCATGATCGCATCTCGCGACAGATCATGCTGAGCTTGGAGGTTCATCCAGAACTCGGGGGAAGTATCAAAAACCTTCGCCAAGCGCAGTGCGGTGTCAGAGGTTACGGAGCGTTGCTCCCGCACCAGCTGCTCGATGCGGCTACGGTCCTTCAGGCCCATAGCCTTTGCGAGGGCGCCTGCCGAAAGGCCGTAGGCCGGCAGATAATCCTCGCGCAAGTGTTCGCCTGGATGGGCCAAAGGGGTGGCAAAGGTCGTGTAATCACGAACAGCCATTTGTTATAAATCCGGTTCAATATGAGTGCCCGAAGGCGATGTGAGGTGGAAGGGGCCGACGCCCCCTCCGGTTAGTGATAGTCGGTGAACTCGACGTTCTCGGGGCCGAACTCGCCCCATTCAAAGCAGATACGAAACTGGTCATTCACCTTGATGGCCCACTGACCCTTGCGGTCTTCGGTCAACTGGTGAAGTCCGTTCCCCGGCGGAAATCTCAAGTCCGTGACGGCTGTAGCGGCGTCGATGGCTTGGAGCTTGCGGCGGATCGTTTTCAAAAGGTCAGATGGGATGCCCTTGGGGCTCTCACCTTTGAAAACTGCTTCTGTTCTGCGATCGTTAAATGACTGGATCATCTCCCCTCTCTGTTATCGATGAGGAGAATGTAGCGCTTCACGCTACAGATTGCAAGGGAAATGTAGCGAGACACGCTACACACGCTCGAACGTAACGGAGCCCAGCATGACAGAAGCTGAAGTCAGGGAGATCGTGGTCACGCCGGAGATGTTGAGGGTGGGATATCGGGCGTACGCCGAGGCAACGCGGTGGCACGGCCCTGGCGGCCTGGACGAAAACGAGGGCCTAGAGGCCGCGTTCCCCGAAATGCCTAAAGTCTGGGTTGCGCAGGGATCACCGGTTTCACGCGGGCCAAGACGTAGCTGATCATTTGGACGGACGCTTCAAAACGCCAGCGGTTGTCGCTCAACTTCTCGTCACGTTCGAAGAACACGACCCTTATGGACCTCACCTGCCCGTCCGCATCTGGTGAACTGATCATCAGTCCGTCGCCAGGTCCTCCGTTTATCGCCGTCCGCTGAGTCCAGAGCACCGGCGTGCGAAGCTTCTGACAGTGCTTTGCCACAACAGCATCTTCGAATGAAACACCGGCAGCTCTGTGCGCAAATGCGTTGCGGATTCGAGCGATGAGCGCGAGATCGTGCCGGATGTCCTCCCCGAACAATCCAAGCATGTGACATAGCTTAACGCGCGGCATGAAAGCGCCCAGCGCTCCCTCTGGGGCCAGGGTCCGCTCACGGTCGTCTCCTCCCGGCAACAATGCGACTGACAAAAGGTCTTTCAATCGATCTTCGATCGTCGCCGTCGCAACAATAGCCATCACCCGATCAGTCGCTGATTGGATCTCAGGAAGAACGTCTTCGCTAAGGACGTGACTCCAAAAGTTGGTCTTGCCGGCAATGCGATCCGGTAAGGGGGGAAGGTCCAGCATGATCGACACTGTTTTATCGTCCCGCATCGCGCCCCGCTGAAACTTAGCATCAGTGTATGTGCGTCACCCTGCGGCGCCGCCCCCTCCCCGTCACCCTGAACAGAATTCGAACGGCTCGCTTCGGCGGGCCTTTTTCTTTGGAGGTCGCATGACTGACAGCCCCGTCGTCGGCAGTGCTTCTTTTGAGCTGCGCGCCACCAAAGACAAACTGAAGCAGGACCTTGCGGAAGCCGAGCGTGACCTGAAACAGGCGACCGGCTCGATGGAGGGGGAAGTCAACAGATCGACCGCGGGGATTAGCGGGGGGTTTGCTCGTATGGGCGGCGCCATCAGCACGGGCATCGTGGCGATTGTCGCCCTGCTCGCCACCGCTGTGGCTGGCATGACTAAGCTGTCGTTCAGCGCCCTGCGAATGGCGGATGACATCGCTAATACGGCCCGCAAGGTCGGCGTCGGCACAACGGCCCTGCAGGAATGGAGGCATGTCGCTCAGCAAACAGGAGCGACGGCACAGGATGCAGACAGGGCGCTCGACAGCTTCGCCACAAAGCTAGCGCAGGCCACGGCCGGCACCTCGAAGGAGGCCGTAAAGGCGTTTGCGCTCCTCCAGATCGGTTCCGACCAGCTCAAGAGTTTCAAATCGACTGAAGACGCTCTCGATCACGTCACGGACGCCATCAAGAACCTTAAGTCCGAAGCAGATCGCGCCGCTGTCGCCGAGGCTCTTGGCCTTGGCCCTCTATCGAACGCCCTGCGCGACAGTTCCGTCGATGTAGCAAAGCTGCGCGATGAGGCCAGGGCGCTCGGGCTTGTCCTGGATGAGGCAATGGTTCGCCGGGCTAGCGAAGCGCAAGGCGAGATCGACACGCTGGCGCGGATTATCGACGTGCAGTTGAAAGGCGCCTTCATCGACCTGGCGCCCGCCATCCTCCAAGCGATCTCGCTCGTTGCGCAGTTTGCGGCTTCCCTCGGAGACGCCCTCGATAGCTGGCGCCAGCTGGACACCAGGACGGCGCGCGGCCTTCAGAGGGAGGATCAGCGTTTGGCGCGAGAGCAGTTGGCTCTCATCAACGCAGCCGGAGCACCTGGACATATGCAAGGCGCCGTCCGCGCCAGGCGGGTCGAAGGTGAGGACTATACGGTTGTGGGAATGCGGGATCGCGGCGGCGCCAAGCTGCCTTCGGCGGTCAACGACCCGACCTTGAACTTCTGGGAGAACCAGGCCCGCAACGGCAGGGGGTCAAACCGTGTCGTTGATGTGTATGCTCAGGAGCATTTCGATGCTCTCAATTCCAGGCGCGAGGAAATCGCAAAAGAGCTTCAGTCGCGGGCTGAAATCACCGCCCCTGTTCGGACGGATCGTCCCACAGGCACGACCATCACGCTTCCTCCGTCGCGGACGCCCGTTGACCGGTCCGCCGAGCGCGAGGCCCGCCGTGCCGAACGTATCGAGCAGGAAATCTTCCGCGCCCGCCAGCGCCTTCTTCAGGTCGCCGAGGGTGACATCCTGACGGCGCAACAGCGCTTCGACCTGGCTCAAGAACAGCTGAAGATGGATCGGCAGGCGCGTGACGCCGAGATCGAAAGCAAGGCCAATCGGGGGGAGATCAAGGCTTCTGAACGCCGGCAGCTGGAAGCAGCCAACGCCTCTGCTGACGCGCTGGAAGATCGCGTCATGGCGGACAATGCGTTCCGCGAAATCCAGGACGAACGCCTCGCCAACGAGAAGCTGCTGGCGGGGCTGACGGCCGATCTGCTGTCGCTGCAATCTGGCGCCGCCCGCACCGCTAAGGAGCGGCAGCGGATCGAACTCGAGATGCTGGAAATTGCGCAGCAGCAGCGGCGGGAAGCCTTGAGGCTTCAGCTGGACCGCAACCCGTCGCTGACCGCCACTCAGCGCAATGACGCGATGGCGCAGAATGGTCGGATCGACGCGGCCGAGCGCGATGCGGTGCTTCGCAATACCTTGTCGCCGTTGGAGCGGTGGCGCGACGAAAGCCTGAAGACCGCTGGCGAGATCGCCGAGGCCTATGAGAACGTGGCGGCGCGCGGACTGGACGCACTGAACGATGGCCTGGTCGACGCCATCATGAACACCCGCTCCCTCGGCGGCGTGTTCAGCGCCGTGGCCAAGCAAATCCTAGCAGACCCGCTCTCGATCAGCGTGCGCCGGGGGATCACCGAACCGCTTGGCGACATGCTGTTTGGAGGCGGATCAAGCGGGAGTGGCGGGGGCGGCCTGTTCTCGGGCCTGGGCAGTTGGCTGAAGGGGAAAATCCCCGGCTTCGCCAGCGGCGTCCAGAACTTCGGCGGCGGACTGGCCTATGTCCATGCCGGTGAAATCCTGGCCAACCTACCTCAAGGAACCGACGTGATCCCCGCCCATGCTGTTCAGGCCACGGGGAGCAAAGGCGGAACGCAGGTGTTCGACATGCGCGGCGCTGTCGTGACCGCCGACCTGCTCGCGGACGTCAACCGCCAGGTCGCCGCCGGAACCGCCACCGCCATCCGCTCCTCAGCGACCATCGCCCGTAAGGGTGCAGCAGCCGTCCAGCAGCAGCAACGCCGACTTGGAACGACCTGATGGACTATTGGCCCTGGGACTTGCTGACACCCCGGAAAGACCGGTGGCGTCTGCGAGGGGTGACGATCAATGGCGGTGTGACTGTGGAGGGCGCCTCGCCTCGCGCTCGCACGGACGGCGGCGGACTGTGGGTCGGCGAGCAGGACATCCTTGTCCATGGGCGGGACGCCATCAAGGCGATCCGCGCAATCGAGGCCTGTCTTGATGCTGGCATTGGCCAGATGGTGGTTTGGTCGCACGAGAAGCCATTCGCGCCCGGCGATCTGACGGCATCGGAAGTCACACACAGCGACGGTTCGCCATTCGGAGACGGATCGCCCTACGCCTCGGCTCCAGCCGGTGCGACCATCTCGACCTCCGCGCCGAAGCGCGCGACCGTCTTGAGCATCGCCATGGTTTCCGGGGCGATCCAGGGCGGCGAGAACTTCTCGATCACGCACCCGACCAAGGGTGTTCGTCGCTACAGGGTCGCTCGGGTTTATGGAGACCAGATCACCATCCGACCTCCTCTGCGCGAGGCGGTCTTGATCGGCGAAGAGATCAACTTCCTCCGCGTCGGGTGCGTCTGCTTTCTGTCCAACCCTGACGACTTCCTGGACGCCCTGGATGCGCAGCGGGGGTCCGATCTCCTGCTCGCCACAGCACAATGGGTGGAGGCCTTCTGATGCTTCCCGAACAGGCCGCCGCCATGTCCGCGCTTCAGGCGCCGCGGTATTCGCTTTTCTTCCTCCTGAAGACCAAGACGGGTTTCGTGCGCGCCTGGCTGGGCGTGGGTGATTATGACCTCCCCGCCGATGACGTCGATCAAACGGGGGGAACCTACCTCGGCATCGGCCTTGTCGGTGACATCCCTGCCCTTCGCCAGCTTGTCGGGGGATTGGCTGAGAGGGTCGAGTTCACCCTCAATGGCGCCGACGAAATCACCCTCTCCCTGGCGGACGAGGACGCCGCCGAGGTCCGCTCGGCACAGGTCAATGTGGGGGTGATCTTCTTCGACGAGGACTGGCAACAGGCCGACGAGATCGCATGGCTGTGGGATGGGACCGCGGACGTTCCAGCGGTGGATCGCGACGCCACTGAAACCGAGATCACTCGCCGCGTCACGCTGTCCGTAGGGTCCGGCTTCACTGACCGGACGCGACCGCAACTGGCCTTCTACACCGACGCCGAACAGAAGCGCCGCTCGCCCACGGACACCTTCTGCGCGCGGGTGGCGTCCTACTCGGTCGACTCCACCATCACCTGGCCGGCGCCCGGCTGATGCTCTCGACATTTCTGGAAGACCTGGCCCGTCAGCCCTTCGTTGACGGCGCGGCGGACTGCGTCCTGAGCGTCGCGGATTGGATCGTGCTGAAGGGCCATCCCGACCCCGCCGAACCCTATCGCGGCCGGTATCGGACCGCCCTGGGTCGCCAGCGCCTGATCCGCCGGTCGGGCGGGTTGATGGCCTTGATGTCAGATGGTGCGGCGCGGGCCGGCCTCTCTGAAACAACGAACCCGGTTCGCGGCGATGTCGGTCTGATCGAAGCCTATGGCCAGACGGTCGCGGCGATCTGCCTGGGCGAGCGCTGGGCGATCAAGGGCGATGGCCTGGTCGTTGCCCCGGCCGAATGCCTGCTGATGGCCTGGAGGGTCTGAATGCCGCAAGCCATCCCGGCCGCCGCCGCTGCCTTCGCCAACTGGGCCTTCGCCGCGACCGGCCTCGCCTACGGGGGCGCGGCCCACGCCATTGTGACGGCAACGCTCTACTATGGCGCCCAGGCTGCGCTCTATTCGGCCGTCAGCATGGGGTTGAGCGCCGTTGCACAGGCGCAGGCGCCAGACCCTGAGGGACAGAAGCTCACACGCAAGCAGCCGCGCCCGATCCGGGTCCATGCGGTTGGAGGCCCTTCGCGAATGTCGGGCGCCTACATGCTGCGCGAGGCTGTCGGCAACAAATACGGCGCGGTCCTGGCGGTCTGTGAAGGGCGTTTGGCGTCGGTAGACGCCGTCTATGAGCACGACAACCGCGTCACCCGTAACGGCGATGGCTGGGTGCAGGGCATGGCCGGCGAGCAGTTCGGGTCCGGGGACCTGCTCCGCATACAGACGCGCCTCGGAAATCCGACCGAGACCCACTACGGCATGCTGACGCCGAACTTCGGCGCCTACTGGCCCACCTCGGCGCGCGGCGATGGCGTCGCCTCCATCGGCATCTTCGCCCAGCACCGTTCGCGCGAGAGCTTCGCGCGCCATTTTCCGAACGGGGAGCCTTCGGTCTCCATCGTCGGCGGCGCTGTCTGCTACGACTGGCGGGACGTCACGCAGGACCGCGAAGACCCATCGACCTGGAAAGCCAGCTGGAATCCGGTCGTCTGGCTGGTCTTCGTCGAGTGGCATCGCCACGGTCGCAGGTGGGAACGCAACATCGCGCCGGTCCTGGACGCCCTCACCGACGAGGCGAACTACTGCGACCAGGTTGTCACCCGCAGCGGCGTCACCGAGGCCCGCTATCGCTGCGCCGGCAACTATCCGGTCAATACCGAGCCGCAGGCGGTGCGCGAAGCCCTCCTGGCCACCTTCGACGGCTGGATGTCGCTGGACGGGCGGGGGCGCCTGATCGTCAAGGCCGGGCGCTATGTCGAGCCGACCTTTGTCCTGACCGGAGAGCATATCCAGGGATACAGCTGGCGCGCCTTCCAGACCGACGAGGAGGCCTGCAACGCCCTGGTCGTGTCGTTCGTCGATCCGGTGAAGGATTACACCGAGGTCGAGGCCGGGACGCTGTTCGATCAGGACGACATCGACGCCCGAAACGGCGTCGAACGCTCCGAGGCCCTGCAACTGCCGTGGTGTCCCAGCGGCACTCAGGCGATGGAACTAGCCCGCCGTAAAATGACCCGTTTGACAGCGGAACGCCGGGGCCAGGTCCGCGCCTCGATCTACGGTCTGAACGGGCTCGGCGAGCGGTTCATTCGCGTCCAGAACCCCGAACTGCAGTCGATGGCGGACGTGGTGGTCGAGATCACGAACGTCGAGCTGGACCTCGCCAATGCTCAGGTGGTGTTCGATGTGGTGCTGGCGGACACCGCGATCGATGCGGGCGAAGCGCCAGCGCCGACGGTTCCCGTCGTGCCCCGGCCTCCGGTCACGTCAGGCGATCAGGAAGCGGCGCGCAAACCGATTGCTCGTTCCATCGCGTATCCGACCAGCGCGACAGCGGACACGATCACAATCGTGACCTTCGACGCGACAATGGGAGACGGCTCCGTGGTGGCCATTCCGGCCGGAACGATCACCGGTCTGGCAAACCTGACGACCTACGGCGTGTTCTGGAAAGACGGGGCCGGATTTGAAGCTGAGGCCCAACCCGCCACCAACCACATGACGACCGGTTCCTGGATCTTCGTGGGCTGGCAGGCCACGTCGGACAGCGGCGGTTCCTATCCCAGCAACCCCACGCCTCCAGGCGGATGGGGCGGCTCGGGAGAAGCGGTGATCATGCCATGATCGAGCGGCGCATCTTCCTGATCATACGCGAGGCTGAAGACGGCCTGATCGTCACGGTCACACCGATCCAGCCGGTTGAGCAACCCGAGGCCGTCGCCGTGATCCGCACGGTCGGCGATGTGGCGGCCGAAACCGTCCTGCACTTCCCCGGCGCCTCCGTCCGCCAGGGCTGAACCCATCCTTACAATCCGAGGTGAACCATGGCCGACGCACAGTCGATCAAGAGCGGCCTGCTGTCCGCGTTTCGCGACTTCAAGATAGACGGCGTGCCGGCGTCCGGCCCGAACGAACCGGAGAAGGCCGAAATCAGGGCCCCTCTCGCCAGTCTCGTCGATTACGTGGCGGCGGTGACGACGGGCCTGCGCCGGATCGACCCGGTGCGGGCGGTGTCCACGACCAATGTGGCGCTCACGGGAATCGGGAACGGCGCCGCCCTGGACGGCGTCGAACTGGCGACGGGCGACCGGGTGGCGCTGGTCGGACAGACGAACGCCGCCCAGAACGGCGTCTATGTATCGCCCGCCTCCGGAACGGCGACCCGGGCCGCCGACCTGAACGAAAACGAGGAGTTCCCGGGCGCGACCTTCCTGGTCCGCGAAGGGATGGTCGGGGCGGGCACGTCCTGGACCTGCATCAACCCGACGCCCCCGGCCGCCGGAACCGACGCCATCGTGTTCGTCCAGAGCGGTCAGGACCCGAACTACGAAGCGGTCCAGCAGGTGATCGAAGGTCTGGAAGCGACGGTCGTCACGTCCAGCGTGGACGAGGAGGCGATGCTGGGCCGCGACTTCAACGTCGCGCTGGACGCCGGCGGCCCAGCCGTCGAACGGGTGGCGGGAGGCGTATCGAGCGGCCTCAGGGTCTCGCTGGCGTGGCAGGACGTAAGGACTGACCAGACGCGCGGCGCCGGACTGATCGCCGGTGACGACTTCGGCGTCGGGTTCCAGGCTGACGGCAATCGCAGGCCGGTCTTTTCCGGGGCGGGCGGGCTGTCCGTGGCGGTCGCGACCCTGGAGGATGTCGCGGAGGCCGGAAGCGGAGAGTCGGCCTTCACGCGGGCGGAACTGTCCTATGTCGACGCCGAGGCCCGGACCGAGGCGCAACGGCTGAATGGCGCGGACGTCTCGGCCATCGCCCGCGTCGCGGACGGGGCCAACCTGCTGATGTTCACGGGTCAGAGCTTCGACGCGGGAACGGACAGCGTGCGGCTGTTCCTGACCGCCTCGCGCCAGGCCATGCTTGGCGTGACCATGAACGCCTGGTCGGTCGGGCCGGACGCGCGGTGCGTCAACGCGGGCGGCGCCTTCGTGACCTACGACGAAAACAGCCGGGTGCTGGAGCCGCTGAGGGAGACCTTCGTCGCCGGGACCAACATCGATGCGCGGATCTCGGACGTCGATATCTCCAAGGGCAACTATCCGTTGAACGCGCGCGGCGGCGCGCCCCAGCCGGCGGCCGTCGCGGTGTATCGCTTCCTGAGCCGCCGGTGGACGCTCCAGACGGAGGAGCCGACCGGCCACTACGCAGTGGCCATGTCGCACTCCAAGACGGACGGGCTGATCTCCGAGCTGGCCACTGGAGACGGCCTGTCCCGCGCCTATTCGGCGATGGACGTGTTCGCGGAGGCCGTCGACGCCCTGGACGGCGCCGCGCCCTCGACGGTCGGTTCGGGCCAGACGGACCCGATGAACTGTGCGGCGATCCTGATGAACCACGGCGAGGCCGACGAGAACGCCCTGACCGCCACCTACGCGGCCGACGTCAACGCCTTCCACAACGCCCTGACCGAAGGGATGGAGACGCGCTGGGTCCAGGCGGCCCGGCCGCCGATGCTGATGCTGCAGGTGGGGGGCCCGCGCTACGCCATGCGCGGCGTCATCTGCGCGCGCCAACAATCGGCGATGATGCGCGACCTGACCGGCGCCAACGCCAGCGTCTTCGTGGTCGGGACAAAGACCGAGGTCCCGAGCTTCTATAACCTGACTACGGCCGAAGGGGTCCAGCCGCCGCTCTACACCTCGCCCCACCCGAACCATGACGATGGCCACCCCACGCTCGCCGGAAATGTCCTCATGGGCATCCGCTACGGGATCGGCCTGCACTACCTGCTGGACCGGCGCGAGAACTACTGGCTGCCGTTCCCCTTCAAGGTCTATTTCCGAGGGCGTCATTTCCTGATCGCCGCGCCCTGCATGGTCCCGCCCCTGCGGGCCGCCGTCATGCCGTTCGGCTGCGTCACCCGGATGCTGGCCGACAAGGGGATCACGTTCGAGAACGGCGGCGGGGTCGAGAACCCGGTCGTCAGCGTCGATGTCGTGCCCGGCTACGACTACCTGATCCAGGGCGAGTGCCAGGCAGACATCGCATCCTTCACCACGCTGAAGGCCGGCAAGGGTCAGGACGGCCGGCACGGGGTCGTGAACTTCCGCGACAGCTTCGACATCGCCCTGCCCTTCGACCTGCCGTTCGACGCCAACCAGACCCAGTACGGCAACGCCCAGTTCGGCGCCGGCGGCGATACCGGCGAGGGCTGGAAGGACAACCCCGCGACCAACGGCCTGGGCCGCTACGTCGAGGCCATTCCGGGCTGGGTCGGCAAGCCCGATCTCGGCAACCCCATGCTGCGCGATCAGGTGACCGCGCAGCCCCTTCCCACCATCGCCTGAAGGACAGCGACATGACTCCTCTGTGGAAGCAGCGCGGCAGCTATTGGACCAGCCCGATCACGCCGGACAACCTGGTCGTCTTCAACATCCTGGGCGCGGTGACGCCGGGCGACGACGCCGGAAGCCTGGCGCATTGCGCCTACAACCGCGCGGCCCCGGTCTTCCTGACGCCGGAGGGGCGCGGAGTGGCCAACCGCAAGGTGGTCGGGGCGCCCGTCGTCATGACCGATGCGTTCGAGTTCGCTCCGGGGACTGGCGTCGTCAACGCCTGGGCCGAGACCGACGAATGGTGCGAATATGTGCTGGCGGCCGTCACTGACACCGGCATCGGGTCCGGATCGCAGGATCGAGCCGTGATCAGCGGCAGCCGAGAGAATACGCAGTCGCGCGGCTACATCTTCTACGCCCAAACCGGCACGAGCATGCGGGCCTACGCCTACGACGCCAGTGGCGTTCTCGCCGCCGCGACGGTGTCGGTCCCGGACACGGTCGCGAAGTGGCGCTGGTGGTATTATCACTGCAAGGCGACCGGCGGCGGCGACTACGAGGTCCGTGTCGTCAACCTGACCGGCGATTCCGTGACCGACGAGAGCGCGGTGACCATGACGGGCCATTCGCCGGGGATCAATCGTGACGCCGTGGGCGGCGCCTATGGCGGTTTCACCAAGAAGGGCCGCGTCTCGATCCGCGCGAGGTTCGACACGCCTCATGATGAGACGCAGCGCGCGGCGGTCCTGGCCAGCTTGAGGGCCGTCGCCGCCGAACGGTCCATCGTCGAGCTGGCGACAGCGACCTGACGTCGTCACGCCCATTCGCATCCCAGGGAGCCGCCAAGTGTCAGCAGGTGACGAAATCATGACGCCGGTGACCAAGCCGGAAGCCGTCAGCATGGCCGAAATCCATGCCATTCGGGGTCTGACCGATGCGGTCGGAACACTTACCCGTCAGGTCGAGCGGATGAATTCGAAGGTGGACGATGTCCGCGAGCGGGTCATCAAGCTGGAGGCGCGGGAATACGAGCGCCAGATCGACAATCTGTGGGAGCGGCTGAACATGGCCCTGAAGCGGATCGACGACCTGGAAGGCACGCGGGACCAGCAACGCGGCGCTCGGGGCCTGGTGGACTGGATGCGTCAGACTGCGCCCTGGCTCGTGGGGATCGGGCTTGGCGTGGCTGGATGGTTCGGAGGGAAGTCATGAACCGCGACTACGAATGGCTGGACGCGTCTGTCGTCCTGTTCGCCCTGACCATCCTCGCCGGCATCTCGGCCGCCCTGGTGTTCACGACCATTCCTGAGAACCAGCTGGCGATCCTGGCCAGCATCGCGTCAGGCATCCTGGGGACGGTCGTGGGCGCCTATGCCGGCTATCGCTGGGCCACGTCCAAGCAGGCCAGCGAAACCATCGCCAACATGGCCCGCCAGCCGCAACAGGTCGAGGTCGTTAACGGCGACGATGACGCCGTGCCGGTCAAGAGCGACTGACGAGCCGGGTTCGCCTCAGGCCAACGCCCGCGCCAGCCAATAACCAATAGCCGCGACGGCGATCCACGTCACAACCGCAGCCGCGATCACGACCGTTAGTCTGACCCAGCGGGGCCAGCGGTGTTCAGGGTCGGGCATCGCGTCCTGGTCCACCAAAGGCGGGCCGGGGCGATTGCGGAACCTCCGGCCCATAGCTCCCCGCTAGAGCAAGCCGCCAGGTTGTCGGCCTACCCCCTCTTATCGCGCGTGACGTGCGCGCGCAATAATCACAAGCTGCTTTTGCGGTCGGGCCGACGATATGCTCATCCGCCCGACCGCCGGACGCGGTTCCGGCACGAAGAACCCGCGTCGATCGGTCCATAAGCACAGGCGCACGCCGCGCACTACTCCCACAAAAAAGAATGACCTGTTCCGGAGCCAATGAAGGTTCGGGACAGGCCAGTCGAGGGGCTTCGACGGATTCCAGATCGTCGATCTGCGCAGCGTCGCGCACAACCCTGAACAAATCCCTCACAATCTAGGAGACTGACCATGCTCGACGGACGTCGATTGCAGACCCGCCTTGGCGTGACCGTTGACGGGATTATCGGCATCGGCACGCTCACGGCCCTGTTCGCCAAGATGGGCGCTGCCCCAGCCATTGCAGCCGAACTCGCCCTCGGAGCCAACGTCCATTTCCGGACCTACGGCATCCTCGATACCGGCCTGCGCCTGGCGCACTTCATGGGTCAGTGCGCCCACGAGAGCGGCGGCTTCCGCTACATGGAAGAGATCGCCAGTGGTCAGGCTTATGAGGGCCGGTCCGACCTCGGAAACACCCAGCCGGGGGACGGCAAGCGCTACAAGGGACGCGGGCCGATCCAGATCACCGGACGGGCCAATGCGCGTTTCTACGGCCGTCGATGTGGGATCGATTTCGAGAACCGTCCCGACCTCATGGCCGTGCCTTCCATCGGCATCCTCACGGCCTGCATGTATTGGGACGTGAACGGCCTCAACGCCTATGCGGACCGTGATCAGGGAACCGCAATCGGAAACGGGATCAATCGGGGCAATCCGAAAAGCGATCTTCAACCGAACGGCGTCGCTGATCGTCTCGCCCGGACCAATGCGGCGAAGGCGCTGATCCTATGATCGCCCTCTGGAACGCCCTCACAGGGCGAGGCAGGGCCATCGCCGGGGTTCTGGCCGTCATCGCCCTCCTCTGCTTCTCCATGGCCGTCCTGACGATGTGCAGGGGCAAGGAACGGGGTCAGCAGGCCCGTGCCGCCCAAACCATGGCCGATGGCCGCACCGCCGCCGCTCAGGATGCGAACGCCGTGCGCGACCAGAACGACACCGCCAACCAATCCACCCGCGATCAGGTCAAGGAGGACCAAGATGCGATACGCCGTGAGACTGACCCTGCTGTGCGCGATGCTGACGCCCGTCGCCGCCTGTGCGTCCTCAATCCAGGTGCTTGCGCCCCGTGACGGCTGTTCGACCCTGATCGCCTCTCGCTGGGGCGACCCTGTGCAAAGCGCGGTCCTGGACGACAGCGGCGATCCGACACTGGACTGGCAGCTGTTCGGAATCGCCCAGACCGGGCAGCTCAACATCGCCAACCGCGACAAGGCGGATGCGCTGGAGACGATCAGGCGGTGCGAGGCGCGAGACGCGGCAGCGGTGCGACAGATAGAGCGGCCGTGGTTCAAACGCCTATGGCCCGGCTAGCCGCCTGATTTGCAGAAAATGCAAATCACAGGGTTCAGTTATCCAAGAAAGTTGGACAACTGGCCTGTGTGGTGACGCCACCAATATGGTCCCGATCATCTCGGTGATGTCACCACTATGATCCAGCGTCGAGCCTTCAGGCTCCGCTATCGAGGCCCGTCATCCGAAAGGGTGGCGGGCCTTTTGTCGTTAAGAACGATTTCCAGTTGCGAACGCCGCAATCATGTGTCGCACTCCATGCGGGAGAATGGCTCCCTGGAGGACTGATGATGATCAAGAAACTTTTCGCCGCCGCCACATTCGCGGCCTCGATGCTCGTGGGTGTTTCCACTGCCCATGCGGGCAGCCCTGCGATGTGCTATGCGGAATATAACGCCAACATGGCGAACTGCTCCTCAACGGGTCAAGGCGGATCCTCTACCCCTTGTTCCCAGCACGCCTCGATCATGCTGCAGGATTGTCTGCAAAGCCTGGTGACGGTCGAAAGCTGAACCGTGGCTCGTCCTCGGACAAGGGGCTGACGCCCTTCACGCAATCGTTAGAAGCCATAACCATTATCTTAGGTTGCGCGTCGGCTTGGGCAGGCGCCGTATGCCAAGGGGAGATCGGCTCCCCTTGGAGGACGTGATGATCAAGACGATTTGCGCTGGCGTGGCCGTGGCTGGATTGTTTGCTGTCGCCAGCACGGTTCCGGCGACTCCCGCTCGTGCCGACCCGAACTGCAACTGCACTTGGATGGCGACCGGCTTTGACACAGAGACCGGAGAATTCACCTACGAGTGGGTTTGCCCGCCCCTTCCGGATTGTGTCGATATCAAACCCCCCGAAGGATGATCGGGGATTGGCCCGCTCTCTTCGGAGGGCGGGCCTTTCGTCGTTTCAGCGGCGAGGCGCTAGGTCGCGGTAGGGCTCGCCACGCCCTCCCGCTTCGTCACGCGTCAAAACCGTCGTTTGCTCTTGAGCGCCGACCGCGACCTTGATGTCTCTGATGCGGATGCCATCCACGATGGTTTGGGGCCGGCAGGACTGCATGGCGCTTATCCGCTCGATCCAGTCGTCGGTCTGCACGGTGATCAGCCCAGGACGGCGGCCGGGATCGCCGGCGGCGGCTGCTTCTGTCGCATCGAGTAGGTCATCAAGTTCGGCCGGCGTCATGGCCGAGTGTCTAGCTGAGTCGGCCTAGGGAAACACCTTCTCGGCCGTCAACGTCCCGGCCGGCGCGGGGATCAGCAGTTCGGTCTCCGGTCGTGTCAGTTCCAGCCAGTCCATCGCCTGGTCGCGGCGCAGCAGCACGATCTGCCGGTCATGATAGGGGACGATGTCCGGGCCTGGCCCGGTCGTCAGCATGGCCCAGGCGTCGTTCTTGACCAGACCGGCGATCCAGAACCACGGCTCATCCTGCATGGCGAAGAGCCATTTCGTCTTGCGCTTCTGGCCTAGCTCGGCGTCGGTGAACTCGTAGAACCCATCGGCCGGGATCAGGCAGCGGTTGGAGTTGGCGAAGCTGCGGCCGTCAGACTGGAAGTTGAACACCGGCCTGCCGCCCGGCTCCTTCCAGGCCCAGGTCATCTGGCGCAGCAGAGGGCCGTCGTCGGTGCGGGTGACGATCGGCGCCGTGTCTCCGATCCGGATGTCGTCGCGCGGCTCCAGGTTCGGGACCGTCCCGCCGTCGAAGCGAAGGGTGATGCCGGTTTCGCTGAACGGTTCGACCAGCAGGTTCGCCGGCACGTGCGAGGCGTAGTTGTTGCACATGGCGTCAGTCGATCAGCCCACGCCGCTGCATCTCGATCACGACGGGATCGTTCAGCGAGGCGATGACCTCCAGGTCGAAGGCTGTTTCCGCCTCGGCCGGGTCCGCAAACAGGCGGGTGGCGTTGGGCCGCAGCGACGATAGTCGGTAGCTTTCGCTGATGACACGTTTCTGTTGGCTGGCCAGCTGTTCGACGCGATGAAGATTCACGCCGGCCTCGGATTTGATCAGGGTCTTTCGCGTGGCCATGGCTCGATCCTCCCTGAGCAAATCTGTCACGTCGAACCGTGATTGTGGAGTCAGTCGTCTTTCCATGCCCTGCGCATATCGATGTCCTCGCGCGGCTTGCCTGAGCGATCGACCTGAGGCGCCAGCCCATCAAAGGGAACGTGGGTTGCGGGAAAGGACCACGCCGCCGCCGCGACCGCGCCGCTGAGTTCCGCCCAGCAGGCCTTCAGGGTCGCGGAGGCGGCCATCAGAGGAAGTTGCTGATCCGAGGCGTAGTTGAGCCCCATGTGGATGCGCTGGATGCGGCGGTAGCAGTCCACGATCTCCTTGAGATCGGCGGCGTCCACGGCCTGTTTTCGAATCTCGCCCTTGTGTCGGGTCATCGGTCGGCTCTCCCCTCGCGTTCCAGCGCCAGGCGGTGATCGTGTTCCGACATCCGACCGAAATAGGCGAGGCCTCGGGCGATGGCGCCGAGGTCGTTGGCTGGCGGCGTGACCGGCTTGGTTCGCGCCTCCAGTTCCGCAATCAGTTGCATCCGCTCATAGAGCGAGAGGGGGTCTGACATTCTGTCCTCCGTCGCGCCACCGACGAAACGGACTCGTAGATCAACCCCAATGTTCTCGCAATGTTCACGGTCGGACGGTTTGCGACCTGTCCACAAGCAACTGATTTCGTTGAGACAGGTGAGGTGTCAGTTTGTCGAAATTGCTTAGACAATTCAAACTGGAAGCCAGATTAAAAGTCAGATGCTCTAACCAACTGAGCTAAGGACGCACCGTGCGATGGCCGGGCGCCGCCCGAACCGTCGAAGGGCGCCTTCTGTTGCAATCCGCTCTTCCGGTCAAGACCGGGGCTGGCTAGTCGTAGGGAATGCAACCGCTTCACGGCCTTCGCATCCTGGAATTCGACGGCCTGGGCCCCGTCACCTTCGCCGGCATGATGCTGGCCGACCTGGGGGCCGATGTCCTGCGGCTGACCCGCGCGCCGACCGCCGGGGCCGGCGTGTTCGACGAGGTCGGCGGGGCGGTCCTGCATCGCGGGCGTCGCGCAATCCCCGTCGACCTCAAGGACGCGGCGGATCGAGAACGGGTGCTGGCGCTGGCCGAGCACGCCGACGCCGTGATCGAGGGATTCCGACCCGGCGTGATGGAGCGGCTGGGCTATGGCCCCGAAGCGCTTCAGGCCCGCAATCCGGCCCTGGTCTTCGGCCGCGTGACCGGATGGGGCCAGACCGGTCCGCTGTCGCACACGGTGGGGCACGACCTGAACTATATCGGCCTGTCCGGCCTGCTCCACGCCATGGGCGACCGGGACCGGCCGCCTGCGCCGCCGCTGAACCTGGTCGGCGACTATGGCGGCGGCGCGATGATGCTGGTCGTCGGCGTGCTGTCCGCCCTGATCGAGGCGCGAACGAGCGGCCGGGGCCGGGTCGTCGACGCCGCCATGACCGATGGGACGGCTCTGCTGGGCGGCCTGTTCCAGGCCCTGCGCGCCCAGGGTCTATGGAGCGACGAACGCGGCGCCAACCTGCTGGACGGCGGCGCGCCCTTCTACCGCTGCTATGCCTGCAAGGACGGCGGCTTCGTCGCGGTCGCGGCCCTGGAACCTCGGTTCTACGCCGCCCTGCTCAAGGGGCTGGACATCGATCCCGCCGATGCGCCGCAATACGACAGAGCCGGCTGGCCCGCGCTGCATGCGAGACTGGAATCGACCTTCGCCCGGCGCGGCCGGGACGCCTGGTCTGCGCATTTCGCCTACACCGAGGCCTGCGTCACCCCGGTGCTGTCGCTGTCCGAAGCGCCCCGTCATCCGCACAACCAGGCGCGCGGAACCTTCGCCGGCGACCTGCCGACCCCGGCGCCGCGATTCGACGGCCCGGCCCCGGCCGCGCGCGATCCAAATGTCGCATCCCTGGACGAAGTCGTCGGGGAATGGCGCCGCGCGAGATGACCGCGAACATTTTGGCGGCTATGGAACGCGAACAAGCTCAAGGCGTTGGCAAGGGCTGGACCCTGGGGAATCTTCGATGAAACGCGCGATTTTCGTTCTGGCCGCGACAGCGCTCGGCACGCTGAGCCTCGCAGGCTGCGACGATTACCAGTCAAGGGATCGCGGCGATCACGACGCGGCGCCCGCCGTCGAGCCGGTCCCCGCGCCCGAAGTCGAGCCGGAAACCCCGCCGCCGGCGCCGCCCGTGACCGATCCCACGCCCACGCCGCCGCCCGAAACGGTCCCGCAGGAAACCCGCACGTCGGAACAGTCGGTTCAGCCCGAGAGCGACACCCTCTTCTACTGAGGCGCGCCACGCGCTTGCCATATCGCGGTGCGATTGCCGATCGCCGACCATGATCAGAGACCAGCGACGTTGACGAAAGTTCGAGTTTGAAGTTCCGGCCCACTCTGATCTTCGCCGCCCTTGCGACCTGGACGGCCTGCGCCGACGCGGCGTCCGCAGATCCTCGCGCGCAGATCCAGGGCGACATGAGCGCCGAACTGCGTCGCATGCTGGAACGCGCCGTCGGCGAGGCGGACGGCCCGCCTGAAAGCCGGTTCGAAGCCCGCCGCCGGGCCCGCAGCGCGATGGAATCCGCCCTGGCCCTGCTTCGGTCCGAGGGCTACTATCAGCCTGAACTGGAAGACGTCGTCGAGGGCGAACAGACGCCGCAGGCCATCGTCGCGGTCACGCCGGGCCGACGGTTTCTTCTGACCGACCCGGCCGTGCTCTGGACCGATCCGGCGCCGGACACAGACACCGCCCGAACCGCCATCGCCGCCATCGGCCTGAAGGCCGGCGATCCGGGCCGGGCCGTGGACGTCATCGCGGGCGAAGGCCGGATCGTGGCGACCCTGACGCGCCAGGGCTACGCCGACGCCAAGGCCGAGCCGCGTCGCGTAGTGGTGGATCACGCCGCCTATACCGTCGCGCCGGAATACCGCATCGAATCGGGCCGTCTGGTGCTGCTGAACGGCACGCGCCTGGTCTCGCGCAGTCGGACAAATCGCGAATGGCTGGCCGGTCTAACGCCCTGGCGCGAGGGCGACCGATACGATCCCGAACAGGTCGGCGAATTGGAGCGGCGCCTGCTCGACACCGGCGTCTATGACAGCGTCGGCGTTGCGCTGGCCCCGATAGACCAGACCACGCCCGAAGGTCTGAGGCCCGTCATCATCACCCTGCAGGACCGGCCGCGGCGCATCCTGGAAGCGGGCGCCACCTGGTCCACCGCCGAGGGCGCCGGCGTCGACGTGATCCAGACGCGCTACAACCGCTTCGGCCGCGCCGACACCCTGCGGCTGGAAGCGCGCCTGGCCGATATCGACAGCCGCATCGGCGCCGATCTGTCCCTGCCCCATTGGCGTCGGCCCGGCCGAACGCTACGACTGGGCGCCGCCATCGTGAACGAGGACACCGACGCCTATACCCGTTCGGCCCTGGTGCTGTCGGCCGATCTGCAGCAACGCATCGGCAAGACCTCCTACTTCAACTACGGCATCGGCCTGGACGCGGGCCGCTATAACGAGAACCGCTACGACTTCACCTCGGTCCCGCCGAAGGCGGTCAGTTTCGACCGCGATCTGGCGATCATCACGGGTCGCACCAGCGCCTATATCGACAAGTCCAACGACCCGCTGAACCCCACCACCGGCTGGCGCGTGAACGCCTCGGTCCAGCCCACGGCGGTGACCGGCGACGGCAACGTCCTGTTCCTGCGCGCCGAGACCCAGGCGACCGCCTATCTGCCGATCCAGAGCGGCCGCACGGTCCTGGCGGGCCGCTTGCGCATCGGTTCCATCGTCGGGGGCACGGAGCTGAGCGTGCCGTCCGACCGTATGTTCTATTCCGGCGGCGGCGGATCGGTGCGCGGCTATTCCTACCAGGGCGTCAATCCGGAGCTGCCCGACAACACCCCGCGCGGCGGCCTGTCGCTGTTCGAAACCTCGTTGGAGGTGCGCCACGATATCGGCCAGAGCTTCCAGGCGGTCGGTTTCATCGACGCGGGCGCGATCGGCTTCCAGGAGACGCCGAACCTGACCAACATGCGCTATGGCGCCGGCGTGGGCGTGCGTTACAAACTGCCGTTCGGCCCCGTGCGCGCCGATATCGCCGTGCCGCTGGACAAGCGGGACGGCGATTCCGCCTTTCAGATCTACATCAGCATCGGGCAGGCGTTTTGACCGATACACCGCCCGAAACGCCCGACGAAAAGCCCCCCGAAACGGCTGTCGAAGCCGCGCCGGCGAAGTCCGCCGCGCCGAAAAAGGCCCGCCGCAACTGGGGCCGGCGCCTGGTCCTGATCGCAGGCGGCGTGGTCAGCGTCCTCTTGGTGCTGATCGCGGCCGCCCTGATCGGCGGGCGCTATTACGTCGCCTCCGAGGCCGGGCGCCAGCAGGTCGCCAACCTGCTCCAGGGTCAGAAGATCAGCCGCTATGGCCGGCTGAACGTTTATGGCGTCAAGGGCGACCTGCTGGATGATTTCAGCATCGACCGGGTGACCATCACCGACAGCAAGGGCGTCTGGCTGGACGCCCGCAACATCCGGGTAGACTGGTCCTATTGGCCCCTCCTGGCTCGGCGGTTCCACGCCACCGATATCAGCGCGGACGTGATCCAACTGGTCCGCCAGCCGGTGCTGGAGCCGGACACCGGCGAACCCGGCGGCCCGCAGCCGATCTCGATCGACATCGACAAGTTCTCGGCCAACATCGAACTGATGGAGGGCTTCTCCAAGGAATACGGCCGCTGGTCGCTGTCCGGCGACGCCGACATCCCCCGCGTCGGAACTAAGCGGGCGACCGTCAACGCCGACAGCCTGAACCGGCCCGGCGACTATCTGCGGCTGGCCGCCAGTTTCGGCGGCAAGCTGGAAGACACCCGCCTGAACCTGCGCGCCAACGAGGCGCAGGGCGGGCCGCTGGCCGGCAGCCTGGGCTATTCGCCGAACCAGCCGTTCTCGGCGGTCGCGATCCTGAACGACGAGATCGTCAACGCCAGGGTCCAGACCGGCCAGTTCACGCCCCTGACGGTCCAGGGCCATTTCGGCGAGAACGGTTCGCGGGTCGCCGGCTTCATCGACTTCAGCGGCTCGGAACTGCTGGAGCCGTTCATCGCCAAGGTCGGCCGCACGGCGCGCTTCGGCTTCGCCATGATCCCTGCCCCCGACAAGGCCTATCAGGGCGTGGGCTGGAAGCTGATCTCGGACAATGTCACGTCCGAAGCCTCGGGCCTGATCCGCATGTCGGACCGCAGCGCGCCCGACGGCGTCAAGCTGGACATACAGGCCGTCTCGCTCAGCCGGCTGATCGGATCCGACGTCGCCGGTCCCGCCGCCTATTCCGGCCTGTTCAAGGGCGACGCCGCCAACTGGACGCTCCAGGGCCAGGCCACCCTGCTGAACGCCAACCTGGCCAGCTACCGCGCCACTCGTATCGCCGGCCCGCTGAACGTCCAGGTCAGGGACGGCCGCATGGACCTGGACGGCGACATCCGCGCCAACGGCGGCTCGGGCGAAGGCATCATCGGCAGCCTGCTGGGCGCCAGCCCGCGCGTTCAGCTTGAGGCCGCGCGGATGAAGGACGGCGCCATCCTGCTGGAAAAGGTCGATCTGCTGGGCCAGGGCCTGACCCTGAAGGGATCGGGCGGACGCAACCTCCTGGGCGGCATGAACTTCCGCGGCGACGCCCAGCTGACCGACGCCCGCCGCGTCCTGCCCGAGGCGCGCGGCGCCTTCGGCGGCCCCATCCGCGCCTCCTCCGCCCGCACCGGCACCCCCTGGGCGCTCAGCTTCGACGGCCGGGGCCGCAACCTGACCATCGGCATGGCCGAACTGGACCGCCTGCTGGGCCGGACGCCGCGCCTCCAACTGGACGGCAAGCTCAACAACGGCCGGATCGAGGTCGATCGCGGCGAACTGACCGGCGCGGCCGGCCGCGCCGGCGCCAAGGGTCTGATCGAACCGGAGGGGCGGCTGCGCCTGGCGCTGGACTGGAACGCGCGGGGTCCCTTCAACGCGGGGCCGGTCGAGATCGGCGGCGACATGAACGGGCGCGGCGCCCTGACCGGGACCCTGTCGCAACCGCGCATCGACCTGACCGCCGGCTTCCAGCGGATCGCGGCCGGCGCCCTGATCCTGACCGACGCCGACCTGATCCTCAGCTTCCGCAAGGGCGCGGATGCGTCGGACGGGCGCATCACCGTGACCAGCGGCTCCAACTACGGCCCGGCCCGCGCCCAGGGCAATTTCTTCCTTGGCGGCAAGCGCATCCGCCTGACCGATCTGGACGTCAACGCCGGCGGCGTGACGGCCCAGGGGGCGGTGGCCCTGTCCGACAACATCCCCTCCAGCGCCGACCTGACCTTCACCGCACGCGCCGGCGCCTTCCTCGCGTCGGGCGAGGCCAACGGCCGCGTTCGGCTGACCGAGGGCGGCGGGTCGGACAGCGCCATATTGGATGTCACGGGCCGCAATGTGCGCCTGGCGGGCCAGACCTGGACCGTGCGCACCCTGGACCTGAAGGGCCGCGGCACGCTGGACAACCTGCCCTTCACCCTGGCGCTCGACGTCGGCGGCGGCACGCCGGCCCAGTTCAACGGCACGGGCGTCTATTCGCGCCGCGACACGGCCCAGACCTTGACCCTTCGGGGCGGCGGACGCGTGCGCGAGGTCGCCTTCACCACCCGCAGCCCGGTCTCCGTCACCCTGAACGGCGCCGAGCGTTCGGCCCATCTGGACCTGGGCGTCGGCAGCGGCGTGCTGTTGGCCGACCTGCGCCAGGATGCGCGTAGCGCGATGATCCAGGCCGATCTCACCGGCGTCGACTTGCGGTCCATTTCGCCCGACCTGCGCGGCACGGCGACCGGCCGTATCGCGCTGCGCGGCGTCGGCGACGACCTGTCCGGTTCTGCCAACGTCACTCTGGCCAATGTCCGCAGCATCGATGCGCCCGCCGGCCTCGCCGTCGATGGGCGGCTGGACGCCACCCTGGCCGGCGACAGCCTGACCATCAAGGCGACCGCCGTGGACGAGGGCGCCGTCCAGGCGTCCGCCGACCTGACCCTGCCGGTCGAAACCTCGGCCGCGCCGCTGCGGCTGGCCATCGCCCGCACCCGGCCGATGTCGGGCAATGTCGCGATCAATGGCCAGATCCAGCCGATTTGGGACCTGTTCCTGGGCGGCGAGCGCAGCCTGTCCGGCCAGGTCAGCGGCCGCACCACCATCGCCGGCACTCTGGCGGCGCCGCGCCTGAACGGTCGGTTCGACCTGACCCAGGGCGCCTATCGCGAGAACGCCGTGGGCCTGGTGCTGGGCGAACTGACGCTGCGCACCAGTTTCGACGACACCACCGCCCAGATCGAGACCTTCTCGGCCAACGATACGGCGGGCGGCACGATCACCGGCCAGGGGCGGATCGGCCTGCGCGAAGGTTCCGGCTCCACGGCCCAGCTTACGCTCAACCGGTTCCGCGTCATCGACAACGATATCGGCGAGGCGCGCGCGTCCGGCCCGATCACCATCGTTCGCGGCCAGGACGGCAACGTCCAGCTGTCGGGCCAGATCAACATCGACGAGGCGCGGATCGAGCCCGAGGTTCCGGGCGCCACCGGCATCGTTTCCATGGACGTGGTCGAGATCAACCGCCCCGGCGGCGATCCCGTAGAGACCGAGCAGAAGGCGCGCGGCCCGCAGATCGGCATGGACATCGCCCTGCGCTCCACCGGCGGCAAGGTGCGGGTCAGCGGGCGCGGCCTGAACGTCATCCTGGACGTCAACGCCCGGGTGCGCGGCACCATCGCCCAGCCGCAACTGACCGGCACGGCCAATGTGGTGCGCGGCGACTATGAGTTCGCGGGCAAGCGCTTCGTGTTCGACGACAACGGCCGCGTCACCCTGTCCACCGATCCCAAGCAGATCCGCCTGAACCTGTCGGCGACACGCGAGGATGCGGCCCTCACCGCCTCCATCAACGTGACCGGCACGGCGGCCGAACCGAAGATCGCCCTGACCTCGACGCCATCCCTGCCTCAGGACGAAATCCTGTCGCAGGTCCTGTTCGGCCGCTCGGCCTCCCAACTGTCGGCGTTCGAGGCGGCGCAGCTGGCGGCGGGCGTCGCGGCCCTGGCCGGCGGCGGCGGCTTCGACGTGATCGGAAACCTGCGGGAACTGGCAGGCCTGGACCGGCTGTCGTTCGGCGGCGAAGCCTCGGCCGTCACCGTGGCGGGCGGGCGCTACATCACCGACGACGTCTATCTGGAGGTGATCGGCGGCGGGGAAGGCGGGGCGGCGGTCAAGGTCGAATGGCAGCCGCGCCGCAACATCGCCGTCAGCTCGCAATTCGGCGGCCAGGGCGACACCAGCCTGTCGATCCGCTGGCGCCGCGAAAGCCGCGACCCGGGCGACCGCCGCGACCGCCGCCCCAACCGGCGCTAGAGGATCTCCAGCACCCGTTCGACGGGCCGGCCGATCACGGCGCCCTTGTCGGTTTCGACGATGGGGCGTTCGATCAGGATCGGCTGGGCGATGGCGGCCGCCAGGATCGTCTCGTCGTCCGCGCCGACGTCCAGCAGGGCCTTGGCCTCAGCCTCCTTGGCGCGCAGCAGGCCCCGCAGGCCGACTCCGGTCCTGGCGGCCAGCCGTTCCAGCGTCGCCCGATCCCACCCGGTCTTGAGATAGTCGATCACCGTCGGCTCGACGCCATTCTCACGCAGCAGAGCCAGGGCGTTGCGCGAGGTGCTGCACCTGGGATTGTGAAACAGGGTGACGGTCATTCAGGGCTCTCGCTTCAGGCGGTGCAGGACGAACGCCCCGCGCATCGCCGCCACGTACAGCATGGCACACGCGCACTGAACCACCCATGAGGCGCCGCTCATCACCCCGTATACGGGGCCCAGGCCGGCGTACTGGCCCGTCGAGACGCCGATCACGCCCATCAGCGCGGAATAGGCCAGCAACGCCAGCATGATGATGGGAATGGCGCGGGTCATGTATTTCCATTGCGCCCAAGCCAGCACCAGGCAGATCGCCACGCCCACGAGCATGCCGACGACCATCATCGTCGGCATGATGGACGACATCATCGCCCGCTGCATTTCCACCTGTTCGGCGGGAAGCTCCATGCGGACGTATTGATTGTTCATGATCATCGTCATCCATTCGGGATGAAGCGCCATCAGGCCGGAGGTGATCAGGCTCACGACGCCGGACGCGACCAGGGCGAAGGTCGCTGCCCGCGCCGCTCTCTGGGCCTCGGCGATGGCGCGCGGCGTGTTGAACGGATTGGCGGCCCGAAGCCATGGATTCAGCATGATGATGTCTCCCCTCGCCCGAGGTTAGCGCACAATCTTCCACTGTCCATCCCGCCCGGCCTTCACCTTTGCCCGCCCCCCGTCTAGGTTCAGCGGATGCGGATTCTGACTTCCGACCAGGCCGTCCTCGACCACGTCGCCGCGCGACGCGAGGCCATCATCGGACGCACCATCGACTGGGCGAACATCAACTCCGGCAGCCGCAACGCCGCGGGCCTGAACGCCATGCTGGATGTGCTGGAAACCGAGGGCAGGGCCCTGCCCGCCCTGGTAGAACGCGTCCCGACGCAAGGATCGACCACCGTCGCCGACGACGGCTCGGTGCGTAACGAAGCCCACGCCGACGCCCTGAAGATCACCGCCAGGCCGGAGGCCCCGATCCAGGTGGTGCTGACCGGCCATTACGACACCGTCTTTCCCGCGGACAGCCGCTTCCAGACCGTGACCACCCGCGCCGACGGCGCCCTGAACGGCCCTGGCGTCGCCGACATGAAGGGCGGGATCAGCGTGCTGCTGGCCGCGCTGGAGGCCTTCGAGACCCACCCCGACCGCCACGGCGTCGGCTGGACCGTGCTGCTCAGCCCGGACGAGGAGATAGGCTCGCCCGCCTCGGCCCCCCTGCTGGCCGAACTGGGCGCGCGGGGCCATGTGGGCCTGACCTATGAACCGGCCCTGGCGGACGGGACGCTGGCGGGCGCGCGCAAGGGCAGCGGCAACTATCACCTGATCGTCACCGGCCGCGCCGCCCACGCGGGCCGGGCCTTCGACGAGGGACGCAATGCGGTGGCGGGCGCCGCCATTATCGCCGCCGCCCTGCACGCCCTGAACGGCCAATGCGACGGCGTCACTGTCAATGTCGCCAAGATCGCGGGCGGCGGCGCCCTGAACGTGGTCGCCGACAACGCCGTGGTCCGCTTCAACGTCCGCGTGCCGGACAAGGCGGCCGCCGACTGGATCGACGCCCAGGTTCGCGCCATCGCCGCGACCCCGCCGTTCGAGGGCCTGACGCTGCACCTACACGGCGGCTTCACCCGCGCGCCCAAGCCGATGGACGCCGCCCAGACCGCCCTGTTCGAGGCGGTGAAGGCGGCGGGCGCCCTGCTGGGCCAGCCGATCGCCTGGAAGTCGTCCGGCGGCGTCTGCGAAGGCAACAATCTGCACGCCGCCGGCCTGCCCAATATCGACACCCTGGGCGTCCGAGGCGGCGAGATTCACTCGGACCAGGAGTTCGCCTGGCCCGACAGCTTCGTCGAACGCGCCCAGCTCAGCGCCCTGATCCTGTGCAAGATCGCCTCGGGCGAGATCGACGCGGCGAAACTGAAGGCCATGCGTCTGGAGACTATGTCGTGACGGCCGATCACCTCAGATCCTCCACCGCTCTGCGGGGGAGGGGGACCACGCGCAGCGTGGTGGAGGGGGCGACCCCAGACACCAAGCTTGCCTTCGCCCCCTCCACCGCTTCGCGGTCCCCCTCCCCCGTCCTACGGACAGGGGAGGATTTGAAAGTGCTCTGAATGCTTGTCGTCCGCCCCGCCGGTCCCGCCGACCTCGACCACCTGCTGGAACTGGCTATCCTGTCCGGCCCCGGCTTCACCAGCCTGACCGAAGACCCCGACGCCCTGTCCGATCGGCTGGCGCTCAGCCGCGCCAGCTTCGCCGGCCAGGTCCCGCCACAGGAGGCCTGGTACACCCTGATGCTGGAAGACGGCGACACCGGCGACATCGACGGCGTCGGCTCGGTCAAGGCGACCGTCGGCCTGAAGCGCCCCTTCTTCTCGTTCCGCGTCGTGAACAACACGGCCTCGTCGCCGTCCATCGGGGTCAAGCTGGACCACCAGACCCTGGTGCTGGTCAATGAATGCACCGGCTGGACCGAGGTCGGTTCGCTGTTCCTCAAGGCCGATCGGAGGAAGGGCGGCGCCGGACGGCTTCTGTCCCAGTCCCGCTACATGCTGATCGGCGCCCAGCCCGAACTGTTCGCCGAGAATGTGCTGGCCGAGTTGCGCGGCGTCTTCACCCCCGACGGCGCCTGCCCCTTCTGGGACCATGTGGCGCACAAATTCTTCCCGATGGAGTTCGATGACGCCGACCGGATGACCGGCTCCACCGACAAGCAGTTCATCCTCGACCTGGCCCCGCGCCATCCCATCTATACAGAACTGCTGCCCGAGCCCGCCCGCGCCGTGATCGGCAAGGTCCACCCTCAGGGCGTCCCCGCCATGGCCCTGCTGGAAAGCGAAGGCTTCCGGCCCAACGGCCTGGTGGACATCTTCGACGCCGGGCCGACCGTCTCGTGCGGCCGCGACAACATCCGCACCGTGCGCGACGCGCGCCGCCTGACGATGGAGATCAGCGATCACGTCGAGGCTGAACTGCCGGCTCTGATCTCGACCGACAGCATCGCCGGATTCCGCGCCGTCCGCGCCCGCTGCGACATCGACGGCGACATCGCCCGCCTGACCGCCGAAACCGCCGCCGCGCTGAAGATCAAGGCCGGCGCCACAGTCCGCGTGAAATCATGACCCATTTCCAATCCACCGATCCCGCCACCGGCGCCGTGAACTGGCAGGGCGAGGCCGCCAGCCCGGCTCAGGTCCAGGCCGCCGCCGACGCCGCCCGCGCCGCCTTTCCCGACTGGGCCGACCGTCCGCGCGGCGACCGTATCGACGCCGTCAGACGCTACCAGGCCGTGCTCAAGGACCGCGCGCCCCAGATCGCTGAGGCCATATCGCGCGAGACGGGCAAGCCCCTGTGGGAAACCAGGACCGAAGCCGCCGCCATGATCGGCAAGGTGGACATCTCGATCCGCGCCTATGACGAGCGTACCGGCGAACGGTCGAACGACACGGCCTTTGGCCGCGCCACCCTGCGCCACCGTCCGCACGGCGTGGCGGCTGTGCTCGGCCCGTTCAACTTCCCCGGCCATCTGCCCAACGGCCATATCGTGCCGGCCCTGCTGGCGGGCGACACCGTCGTATTTAAGTCCTCGGAGGAGACGCCCCTGGTCGGCCAGGTCATGGCCGAGGCCTTCGCCGCCGCCGACCTGCCGGCCGGCGTGTTCAATGTCGTCCAGGGCGGGCGCGAGACGGGCGCGGCCCTGCTGGACGCCGGCATCGACGCCCTGATGTTCACCGGCTCGGGCGCGGCGGGCGCCTATTTCCGCAAGAAGTTCGCTGACGATCCGCACGTCATCCTGGCGCTGGAACTGGGGGGCAACAATCCGTTGGTCGTCTGGGATGCGACGGACGCCGAGGCCGTGGCGGGCATCGTGGTCCAGTCCGCCTTCGTCACCACCGGCCAGCGCTGCTCCTGCGCACGCCGGCTGATCGTGCCGGAAGGGCCGCAAGGCGACGCCGTCATCGAGGCCGTCGCCGCCCTGTCCGACCGCCTGGTCTTCGGCCCGTGGGACAGCGATCCCGAACCCTATGCCGGGCCGCTGATCTCGGCCAATGCGGCCCAGGGCGCGCTTCAGGCCCTGCAACAACGCATCGACCTGGGCGCCCAGGTCATCCGCGCTTCGGGACCGGTGGACAATCTGCCCGGCGCCTTCGTCAAGCCGGCGATCATCGACGTCACCGGCCTGAACGTGCTGGACGAAGAGATGTTCGCGCCCTTCCTCCAGGTCATCCGTGTCCCGACCTTCGACGCGGCGATCCAGGCCGCCAACGCCACCCGCTACGGCCTGTCGGCCGGCCTGGTCAGCGACGATCCGAAGAATTGGGACCATTTCATCCGCCGCATCCGCGCGGGCGTGGTCAACTTCAACCGCCCGACCACCGGCGCCGCCGGCGACATGCCCTTCGGCGGTCTGGGCGCCAGCGGCAACCACCGCCCCAGCGCCTATTACGCCGCCGACTACTGCGCCTATCCGGTCGCCAGTTTCGAGGCCGGTGCGGTCAAGAACATCGAAGGCGAGATCAAGGGCTTGCGGCAATGAGCCCGCACAGCGCTTCTCCCTCCCCGCCTCGGGGAGGGTGGCTGAGCGAAGCGAGGCCGGGTGGGGACGGCCACGCGAAATCCCACAAATCTTTCCCGCAATCGACAGTGCTGCCTTCCCGGGTCGCCCCCACCCCGTCGCTGCGCGACGACCCTCCCCGTGCCGGGGAGGGAGAAACCGCATGACCCCCGCCGTCGAGGCCAACGCCGACGGCCTGATCGGGCCGACGCACTCCTACGCCGGCCTGTCGCCCGGCAATCTCGCCTCCAGCCTGAACAAGGGCGAGGCGTCGAACCCGCGCGCGGCCGTATTGCAGGGCCTCGACAAGATGAAGGCCTTGGCCGACCTGGGCCTGCCCCAGTTCATCCTGCCCCCGCACGAGCGGCCGGACATCCCCTTCCTGCGCACGCTGGGTTTCAACGGGTCGGACGCCCAGGTGCTGGAGCGCGCATGGAGGGACGCGCCGTCCTTCGCCGCCGCCGCCTGTTCGGCCTCGCCCATGTGGGCCGCCAACGCCGCGACCGTTACGCCCAGCGCCGACGCCGCCGACGGCCGGGTCCATTTCACCCCCGCCAACCTCGTCACCAACCTGCACCGTTCGCTGGAGCATCAGCAGACCCGGCGCGCCCTGGACGCCCTCTTCCCGGACACGAGCCGCTTCGCCGTCCATGACGCCCTGCCCTCGGTCGCCCACCTGGCCGACGAAGGCGCGGCCAACCACGTGCGCCTGTGCGCCGAACACGGCGGTCGCGGGATCAATCTGCTGGTCTGGGGACGTGAGGCGTTCGAGCCGTGGGACGGACCCTTCCCCGCCCGCCAGACGCGCGAAGCCTCAGAGGCCATTGTCCGCCGCCATGAGGCCGGACGACCTGTTCTGGCCCAGCAATCCCGCGCCGCCATCGCGGGCGGCACATTTCACAACGATGTGGTCTGCGTCGGGGCGCTGGACACCCTGTTCTTCCACGAACTGGCGTTTGAGGACACGGACGCGACCAAGGCCGCCATCCGCCGCGCCGCCGACGGCCTGTTCGAGCCGCAGTTCATCGAAGTGTCCGACGCCGACCTGCCGCTGGCCGACGCGATCTCCAGCTATCTGTTCAACTCCATGCTGATCCAGGTTCCGGGCGAGGACCGCCTGACCCTGATCTGCCCGACCGAGACCCGCGACAATCCTCGCAGCCATGCGGTTGCGGAACGGATCGCCGCCTCGAACGGCCCTATCGCCCAGGTCCGTTACGTCGATGTGCGCCAGTCGATGCGCAACGGCGGCGGCCCCGCGTGCCTGCGCCTGCGTGTCGTCCTGACCGAAGACGAACTGGCGGCGACCAATTCCGCCATGCGGCTGACCGACGAACTGCACGGCGCGCTCAGCGTCTGGGGCGTGACCTGGTATCGCGACCGAGTTCTCCCCGCCGACCTGGCCGATCCGTTGCTGCTGGACGAAGGCCGAGGCGCGCTGGACGAACTAACCCAAATCCTGGGCCTGGGCGGCGGCTTCTATCCGTTCCAGAGGGCCTGACCGATGGCCTCGACCGCCCCCCTGAGCGCCGCCCGCCGTCTTCGCAACATCGTCGGCGGGTCTGCAGGCAATCTGGTGGAATGGTTCGACTGGTACGCCTATGCGGCCTTCACCCTCTATTTCGCGCCGGTCTTCTTTCCCAGCGACGATCCGACCGCCCAACTGCTGAGCGCGGCCGCCATCTTTGCAGTCGGTTTCCTGATGCGGCCGGTCGGCGCCTGGATCATGGGCGTCTATGCAGACCGCAAGGGGCGCAAGGCCGGGCTGACCCTGTCGGTCACCCTGATGTGCGCCGGCTCGCTGATCATCGGATTGACGCCCGGTTACGATGTCATAGGCCTGGCCGCGCCGGCGTTGCTGTTGTTCGCCCGCCTGTTGCAGGGCCTCAGCGTCGGCGGCGAATACGGCTCCAGCGCCACCTATCTGTCGGAAATGGCGACGCCCCGACATCGCGGTTTCTGGTCCAGCTTTCAATATGTGACGCTGATCTCGGGCCAGCTTCTGGCGCTTCTCCTGCTGATCGTGTTGCAGAACACGCTCAGCGAAGGGGCGCTGCACGCGTGGGGCTGGCGCATTCCCTTCTTCGTGGGCGCGGCCCTGGCGGTGATCGTCTTCTGGCTGCGCCGCCGCCTGGACGAGACGCACAAGGAGAGCGACGCGCCCGACGCCCCGAAATCCAGCGCCCTGCAACTGATCCTGAAACATCCGAAAGAGGCGCTGATGGTGCTGGGCCTGACCGCCGGCGGCACCCTGGCCTTCTATACCTATACGACCTATCTGCAGAAGTTCCTGGTCAACACCACAGGCTTTTCCAAGACCGCCGCGACCGAGGTCAGCGCGGCGGCCCTGTTCGTCTTCATGCTGCTGCAACCCGCCGTCGGCGCCCTGTCGGACCGGGTCGGACGCCGGCCGGTGATGATCGCCTTCGGCGTGCTGGGCGTCCTGTTCACCGTGCCGATCATGACGATGCTGTCAGGCGTCGAAAGCCCGTTCATGGCCTTCCTGCTGGCCCTGGCCGGACTGGTGATCGTCTCGGGCTATACGGCGATCAATGCGGTGGTGAAGGCCGAACTGTTCCCCGCCCACATCCGCGCCCTGGGCGTCGCCCTGCCCTACGCCATCGCCAATGCGGCGTTCGGGGGCACCGCCGAATATATCGCCCTGTGGCTGAAGGATGCGGGCGTGGAGAGCGTCTTCTTCTGGTATGTCACCGGCATGATCGGGCTGTCGCTGATCACCTTCATCCGCATGCGCGACACGCGTCACGCCAGCCTGATCACCCATAAATAGCCGACCGCCTTGAAGCTCTCCCGCCCATGGTTCATAGGCCCACGATCCTTTTAACTTCGCCCAGGCCTAGACCTTGTTCACGCCGCTCGCCGTGCTCGCCCTCGTTTCAGGCTTGCAGACGGACCCGACCACTCTGACAGACATCATCGTAGAAGCGCATCGCATCGACCCGCTTCTGAACGTCGTGGTTTCAGGCGATGTGACCCATAACGCCATTGTCCGCAGCGATCCGGTAGGGGTGCGTTGCGGGCTGATTCGTTTCCAATACGACGCCTATGAAGCGCCCCGGCTGTGCTGGATTCGCACCCCAGGCGGCACACCCATCCATCTCAGGGCGGAGAACGCAGGCGCATCGAACTGGCGCGTTGAGTGGCGAGGCTGCGAGGCCAGTGCGGACGGCGCGGAATGCGTGCTGACCATGCCGTCCGGCGGGGCCCAGGTCGAGGCGGCCTTCACCTCGCGATAAACCCCTTCACGCCGCGAACCGGCCGCCCCTGGCCGCATAGGCCTGGGTGCCCCGCGTGAAGACCCGGTCGGTGGGCAGGATGGTCTCGATGGCCAGATCGTCCTGCCCCTTCAAGGCGCCATAGACCGGGCCGAAATCCTTCAGCGTCACCGCCTTCAGCGCCTCGATGCTGTCGATGACGAAATAGACCTGCTGGAAGTCGTCGATCCGGTACAGCGTCCGCATCACCCGCTCCAGGTCGAAGCCCAGGCGGTTGGGCGACGGATCGTCCAGCGCGAACACGCTCTCGGTCGCCGACGACACGATGCCCGCGCCATAGATGCGAAGTCCCTCCGCCTCCTGCATCAGGCCGAACTCGACCGTGTACCAATACAGGCGCGCCAGGTTCGGCAGCATCCCAAGCGACGCCGCCCGCTGCCCACCCTTGCCATAGGCCTCCATATAGTCGGCGAAATCGGGGTCGGTCAGCATCGGCACATGGCCGAAGACGTCGTGGAAGATGTCCGGCTCCTGCAGGTAATCTAGCTGGTCCGGCTTTCTGATGAACTGACCCGAGACGAAGCGGCGGTTGGCCAGGTGGTCGAAGAAGACCTCGTCCGGCACCAGGCCAGGCACGCAGACCACCGTCCAGCCGGTCAGGGCCTGGAGCTTGGGATTGATCACCTCGAAGTCGGGAATGCCGCCGGCGTTCAGGTCCAGTGCGTCCAGCCCACGCAGGAAGGCGTCGCAGGCCCGCCCCGGCAGGATCTTCATCTGCCGGGCGTAAAGCGTGTCCCACGTCTGATGCTCGACCTCAGTATAGGCGGCCCAGTTCTGCGGAATGGTCCAGTCGGCGGCGGCGCCTTCCGGCGGCTGCTCGAAGACGTGTTCGAAGTCTGACATGGGCGTTTCCTCTTTGGCCCCATCTTAGCGGCCGTCGCGGTCCCTTCCAATCGTCAGTGCAGTTGTTCGTCCAGCGGCGCGTGGTGGCCCTCGGCGTCGGTGGTGAACCACCGCTTTTCGTCGCCGGCGGGCAGCAAGGTGTCGCCGCCCTCCAGCACCGCCTCCGCCGCATAGGCCAGATAGCCGCCGTCCTCGCCCAGGGTGAAGACGCGATAGAAGGGCTGGTCGGCCGCCACGCTCCCCGCCTGGTCGGGCGGGCCGTCATAGGCGTGGTCAACGTCCATCACCACGCCGCGAAAGGCATCGTCGCGATGGCGGACCATCTGGCCGATGCTGAAACGGGCGATCTGAATCCGGGTCATGCCGAACCCTACGTCCCCCAGTATGAGCGGAACGCCCACAGTCCCGTTCATCTTCCTGACAGAATGGCTTGGCGCGGACGATCTCAGCGGGCTAGGTTCGATCCGACGGGCGCCGCTTCGGACCGCCCACATCGGATGACGGCCCATGCCGGAGACCCACGGCGCGCCACAGCAGCGCGACGAGCGGTCCCAGCCTTCCCGGGGACGGGATGCGTCGGGTCGGGATGCGCCGCTGTATGGCGCGCTCGATCTGGGGACCAACAATTGCCGCCTGCTGATCGCGCGGCCTTCGCGCGACGGCTTTCGGGTGGTCGATAGCTTCAGCCGCATCGTTCGGCTGGGCGAAGGCCTGTCCCGCACGGGCTTCCTGGACCCGCGGGCGATGGACCGCGCCTATGACGCCCTGGCCCTTTGCGCCGAGCGGATCGTCAGGAAGGGCGTCGATTCCGCCCGCCTCAGCGCCGTCGCCACCCAGGCCTGCCGCGCCGCCGAGAACGGGGCCGAGTTCATCGACCGGGTCCGCCGGGGCACGGGCCTGCGCCTGCGCATCATCGATCCGGCGGAAGAGGCGCAACTGGCCGTCGCCGGCTGCCTGAACCTGATCGACCCCGGCGCCGAGGCCGTCCTGGTCATCGACGTCGGCGGCGGTTCGACCGAAATGTCCTGGCTGAAACGCGATGGGACCGAATGGACCACCACCGCCTGGATGTCGGCGCCGCTGGGCGTCGTCACCCTGGCCGAGCGTCATCCCGAACCGAAGGACGCGGGAGAAGCCTGGTACGAAGCCATGGTCGCCGACATGGGCGCGGCGATTGCGGCGGGCGGGATCGTCGATGCGCCGATGATGGAGCTGTTCGTTCAGGACCGCGCCCATCTGGTCGGCACCTCGGGCGCCATCACCAGCCTGGCGGGCATCCACCTGAAACTGCCCCGCTATAACCGCGAGCGGGTCGATGGCCTGTGGATGACGCGCGCCGACTGCGAGGCGGCGGCCGACCGGTTGAAGACCCTGGGGCCGGAGGGGCGGGCCAGGGAGGCCTGCATCGGTCCGGACCGGGCCGACCTGGTCCTGGCCGGCGCCGCCATCCTGGAGGCGGTCCAGCGCGCCTGGCCGTCCAACCGCGTGCGCGTCGCGGATCGCGGTTTGCGCGAAGGCCTGCTGCTGCAGCGGATGCGCGACGACAGGAAACCGCCCAAGCGCCGCCGGCGCCGTCGAGGCCGGGGCCGCGCATCGGCCTGACTTGCGGCGCTTGGCGTCAGTTCCCGGATTTCATCGCCTCCTGGCGACGTTTGGCGTAGTCCAGTTCTCTTCGGAGGCCTTTGTCAGCCAGTTCGTACTGCTCTTGCGTCGTCATTTGATGGGGAGACGGCGCGCGCCCCTCCGCCCAGGCGCGCTGGGCGTCGAAACATTCCTGATCAGAGCACATCCCGGCCATGACCATGTCTGCCGGAGTCGTGCATCCCGTCGAAAGCACAGCGACCGCCGCTAAGCCAATCCACACACTGATCTTCATCGGCGCCTCCACCGTTCAGATTGTGAGTTTTACACGTAAAAGCAGTCGCGGCAAATCGCCTCAGGATGCCGAAGGCGTCGTCCGCACCGGCGCTTCGATGTCGCAGACGGAAAAGTCCGCGCCCCGCGCCTGACGCGCCTGTTCGGCCAGGGCCATGAAGGTCGGCGAGGCGGTATTCAGCATCTGGATGCTGGGCCGCTCGGCTTCGGGCAGGTCTGAGGCCACGCGGACCCTGATCATCTGATCCGGCCCGTCCACGATGCCGTCGGGGTTGGGGCTGGCCTTCAGCGCCCGCACCACGTCCAGGCCCGACACCACCCGTCCCCAGACGGTGTAGCGCTTGTCCAGCGCGGGATAGGCCTGGCGCATCAGGAAGAACTGGCTGTTGGCGGTGTCATTGCCCTCGTCGCGCGCCATTCCAGCGACGCCTGGGCAATACAGGGCCCAGCCATGGACCTTGTGATCGGTCGTTCCCGCCATCAGGGCGTCGGGCTGGGTCTGGACCGGCACGGAGCCGACGAAGCCCACCACCGATCCGGTCGGCGCGGCGACGGGCGTGAACGGCATGTCGGCGTCGCGGCGGAAGGTGAACTCGGCCTTCAGGTCGGGATACCAGCTCTGGCCGTCGCCGGTGCCCAGCGGGTCGCCGGTCTGGGCCATGAACCAGTCGATCACCCGATGCCATTTCAGATTGTCGTAGAAGCCCCGGCCCGCCAGCAGCCGGATACGCTCGACATGGGCCGGCGCGATCTGCGGCGACAGTTCCACCAGGATCTGGCCCCGGTTGGTGTCGATCACCAGCAGATTGTCGGGGACGATGGTCCGCCATTCGCTTGGCGGCGGAGGCGGAGGCGGCGGCGCCTGATCCGCCTCCTGCGCCATGGCCGGTCCCGCCAGGACGGCCAGCATCGCCGCCGTCGTCAAAGCCTTGCGAATGGTCATGCTCCCCTCCCCCGTCCTGCGCCTCAGGCGCCGCCGACTTCCGCAGCCGGCTGGACATCGCAGATGTTGAACGACCCGCCACGCGCGGTGCGGGCGGCGGCGATGCGTTCGGCGAAGGCGGCGCTGCGGACGTCCATGACGCGTACCGTGGGGCGGTCGCCTTCCGGCAGGGCCGAAGCCATGCGGACGTGGGTCATGACGTCAGGGTCGGCGACCTTGCCGTCCTCGGCTTCCGATCCCTTCTTCAGCGACTTGACCACGTCCAGGCCCGAAACCACCCGTCCAAAGGCCGTATAGGCGCCGTTCAGCGCATCCCGCTCGCCGGTCATCAGGAAGAACTGGCTGTTGGCGCTGTCGGGCGCACCAGAGCGGGCCATGCCCAGCACGCCTGGGCAGAACAGACCCTGGGCGTCGACCTTGAAGTCGGCGGTGATCATCATCTGTGCGTCCGGCTGGGTCGTCACCGGCAAGGAGCCGACAAGCCCGAACACCCCGGCCCCCGCATTCGGCACTTCGACGAAGCCGGCGTCGCGCCCGCGTCGAAAGCTGAATTCGGCCTTCAGGTCCGGCAGGTCGCTGCCGCCCGCGCCGGTGCCCTGCGGATCGCCGGTCTGGGCCATGAAGTCGGCGATGACGCGGTGAAACTTCAGCCCGTCATAGAAGCCCTGGTCGGCCAGGGTGCGGATCCGTTCGACGTGGTTCGGCGCCGCGACGGGCGACAGTTCCACCAGGATTCGCCCCTTGGCCGTGTCGATGACCAGCAGGTTTTCCGGGGCGACCGTGCGCCAGTCGGACGCCGAGGCCGCCGTCTGGGCCACGGACGGAGCCGCCGCCATGCCGGACGCCAGAAGTGCGGCTGCGGCCGCGATCATAAGCCGTCGCATACTCGAACTCATCCCCTGTTCTTGACCTTGGCCCGCACGCGCTCGGCGATGGCGGGGCTGACGAAACTGTCGATCGCGCCGTCCAGCCGGGCGATCTCCTTGACCAGCCGCGAGGCGATGGCCTGATGCCGCGGATCGGCCATCAGGAATACCGTCTCGATGTCCTGATTGAGGCGCTGGTTCATCGCCGTCATCTGGAACTCGTATTCGAAATCCGCGACCGCGCGCAGGCCGCGAATGATGACATTGGCGTCCAGCTCCTCCGCGAAATGCATCAGCAGGGTCGAGAACGGCTGGACCACCACCTCGCCGCCGAAACCCGCCACCTCGGCCTTCAGCATCTCGACCCGCTCGGCGGTGGAGAACAGCGGCCCCTTGTCATCGTTCTGCGCCACGCCGATCACCAGACGGTCCACCAGCTTCAGCGCCCGTTTGACGATGTCGGTGTGCCCGTTCGTCACCGGGTCGAAGGTGCCCGGATAAAGCCCGATGCGCATGCGTTTCTCCCCGGCCTTCCGCCCGCTGCTGCGGTTCATCTAGCAGGTGCGAAATCAGCGGCCTAGCCGCGTGACGCCATCGTCATCGTCCGACGCCCCGATTGTCTGCGCCGGCGCCGCCCGCCAGGCCTGCTCCACCCGGTCCAGAAGCGCGGGATCGGCGGCGAACGCATGCCCGTCTATGGCCGTGATCGCCCCGGCCGGCGTCGCGCTGTTGCAGAGAAAGGCGCCGTCGAAGGCCGCGATCTCATCGCGGCTGACCGGCCGGGTGATCTGGTCGACGCCCGCATTCTCCAGCCCGCGCGCGATCAGCGCCTGGGTCACCCCGGCCAGCATCGGCGCCTGGGGCCAGACGATCCGCCCGGCCTGGACGAAGCCGATATTCCACAGCGCGCCTTCGGACACATGGCCGTCGGCGTCCACGAACAGGGCGTCGTCGAACCCAGCCGCCCGCGCCGCCCGCCGCGCCCGGATCAGGCCCAGGGTCGCCACATGTTTCAGATGCGGCGTCTCGCGGACATAGGGCGTAAGGGTCAGGCGCATCCCCGACGCCAGCGGCGGCGGCGGCGGCGACACCGCCGTCATCACGCGCGGACATCCGACGAAGGACGGCGTCCGATGGCCGATCTCGGGCGAAAACAGGCTGACCCGCAGCCAGCAGGCGTCGCGCCCGGCGACGGCCCGCGCCATCAGCCGCCGCAGTTCGGCCTGGCCGGGACTTTCCCCGAACAGTTCGACCGCCGCCTGTTCCAGCCGCGCGACATGCAGGTCCAGCCCCCGCGTCGCGCCGTCCTCGACCCGGAACGAGGTATAGGAGCCATAGTTGACCAGGGCCTGATGGATCAGGTCCTCGGTCGTGGCAGGCGCGCCGTCGATCAGGATTTCAGAGGTCGCCACACGATCCGGGAAATCAGTCTTCCCCGCCCTCTTCGCCCGCGACATCGGCGTCGTCTCCGCCGCTTTCCGGCAGGCGTTCGACCGAGACGACCTTTTCGCCGTCGGCGGTGCGGAAGATGGTCACGCCCTGGCTGGACCGGCCGACGATGCGGACCTGATCCATGCGGGTGCGGATCATCTGGCCGCCCGAGGTGACCAGCAGCAGGTCATCGGTTTCCTCCACCGGGAAAGCCGCCGCCAGGCGGGCGCCCGCGCGCCCACCCAGACCGTGCGCCGTCAGGCCCTGGCCGCCGCGACCCGTGCGCCGGTATTCATAGGCCGACGACCGCTTGCCGAAGCCGGTTTCCGTGACCGTCAGGATGAACTGTTCGGCCGCGCCCAGTTCGGCGATCCGCTCGACCGACAGGACCGCGTCCGAAACATCGTCTTCCGTTTCGTTGGGAGCCTCGGCCGCCGCATCGTCTTCCACGTCCGCGCCGGCCAAGGCCTTGCGCATGGCGTTGGCGTGTTTGACGTAGGCCGCGCGTTCTTCCGGCGTCGCATCCACCCGGCCCAGGATGGCCATGGAGATGACCTCGTCCCCGTCCTGCAGGCGCACGCCCCGCACGCCGGTCGAATCCCGGCCCTTGAACACCCGCACGTCGTCGGCCTTGAAGCGGATGGCGCGGCCCAGCGCCGTGGTCAGCATCACGTCGTCCTCGGCGGTGCACAGGCCGACGCCGACCATCCGGTCGTCGCCTTCCAGCTTCATGGCGATCTTGCCGGCGCGGTTGACGGTGGCGAAGTCCGACAGCTTGTTCCTGCGCACGTCGCCCGACCGGGTGGCGAACATGATGTCGTAGTCGCCCCAGGTCGCCTCGTCCTCGGGCAGGGGCAGCACGTTCATGATGCTGTCGCCCGGCTCGATCGGCAGCAGGTTGACGAAGGCCTTGCCCCGCGACTGCGGATTGCCCAGCGGCAGGCGCCAGGTCTTCAGCTTATAGGCCTTGCCGTTGGTGGCGAAGAACAGAACCGGCGTATGGGTTGAGGCGCTGAACACGCCGACCACGGCGTCCTCGTCCTTCATGGACATGCCGCTGCGGCCCTTGCCGCCGCGATGCTGGGTCCGATAGGCGTTGAGCGCCACGCGCTTGACGTAGCCGCCGTGGGTGACGGTGACGACCATGTCCTCGCGCGGGATCAGGTCTTCGTCCTCCATCTCGCCGTCGCCTTCCCCGATCAGGGTGCGACGCGGAACGGCGAACTGGTCCTTCACCGCGATCAGGTCGTCGCGGATGATGGCCAGCACGTTCTTGCGGTCCGACAGGATGGTCAGGTGGCCCTGGATGGTGTCGGCCAGCCCTCGCGCCTCGCCGAAGATGTCGTCGCGGCCCAGGCCGGTCAGGCGCGACAGGGTCAGCGCCAGGATGGCCCGCGCCTGTTCGTCGGTCAGGCGGATTTTGTCGCCCTCGGTGATGACCGTGCGCGGATCGGCGATCAGCTCGACCAACGCCATCATGTCGCCGACGGGCCAGGCGCGGTCCTGCAGCCGCTCGCGCGCCTCGGTCGGATCGGCCGAGGAGCGGATGATGTGGATCACCTCGTCGATGTTGGCGACGGCGACGGCCAGGCCGACCAGCACATGGCCCCGGTCGCGCGCCTTGTTCAGTTCGTATTTGACGCGGCGGACCACCACCTCCTCGCGGAAGTCGAGGAAGATCTGCAACAGGGCGCGCAAGCCCATCTGCTCGGGCCGGCCGTGGTTCAGCGCCAGCATGTTGACGCCGAACGACGACTGCATCGCCGTATAGCGCCATAGCTGGTTCAGGATCACGTCGCCCGAGGCGTCGCGCTTCAGCTCGATGACGATCCGCATACCCTGGCGGTCGGATTCGTCGCGGACGTCGGAAATGCCTTCCAGACGCTTCTCGCGCACCATCTCCGCGATACGCTCGATCAGGGTCTGTTTGTTGACCTGGAACGGCAGTTCGGTGACCACGATGGCCTCGCGATCCTTGCGGATTTCCTCCACCGAGGCGCGGCCGCGCACGATGACCGAACCACGGCCCTCGCGCAGGGCGTTCCGGGGCGCCGTGCGGCCCATGATCTCGCCGCCGGTCGGGAAGTCGGGGCCGGGCACGATGTCCAGCAGCGTCTCGTCCGACACGTTCGGATCGTCCAGCAGCGCCAGGGCCGCGTCCACGACCTCACCCAGATTATGCGGCGGGATGTTGGTCGCCATGCCGACGGCGATGCCGCCCGCGCCATTGACCAGCAGATTGGGAATGCGGCTGGGCAGGACGACCGGCTCCAGCTCCTTCTCGTCGTAGTTCGGCTGGAAATCGACCGTGTCCTTGTCGATATCGGCCATCAGGGCGACGGCCGCCGGGGCCATCCGGGCCTCGGTGTATCGCATCGAAGCGGGCATATCGCCGTCGACCGAGCCGAAGTTGCCCTGGCCGTCGACCAGCATCAGCCCCATCGAGAAGGGCTGCGCCATCCGCACTAGCGCCATATAGACCGAGGCGTCGCCATGCGGGTGGAACCGGCCCAGCACGTCGCCGACCACGCGGGCGCACTTCGAATAGCTGCGCTCGGGCGTCATGTTCAGGTCGTGCATCGAATACAGGATGCGACGGTGAACGGGTTTCAGCCCGTCGCGGGCGTCGGGAAGGGCCCGCGAGACGATCACGCTCATGGCGTAGTCGAGGTACGAACGCTTCAGTTCGTCCTCGATGGTGATCGTGGAAATGTCGGAGCCGCCGCCCCCACCGTTAATCGGAGTTGCGGCGTTTTCGTAGCTGTCGTCGGTCAAGGAAGCGTGGCTTTATGCGGCCGGAATCGGAACGTGATCCGCTGTGACGATTTCTAGCATCCAAGGGCCTCGGTGGCAAAGCGACGCCGCCGTGAAAGCCCGTCTCTGAAAGGACTTTCGACATGCCCGCCCTGACCCGCTCCGCATCGCTCGCCGCCGCCCTCGTCCTCGCCTCGCCGCTGGCCCTCGTTTCGGCCTGCGCGACCGCCGCCGACGCCGCCCAAGTCCAGGCCGACCGCGCGCCCGTCGGCGCCACCGGCCAGGCCGTCCTGATCGACGCCCAGGGCGCCAACATCGGCCGCGTCGATCTGCGCCAGGGGCCGACCGGCCTGCTGATCAAGGTCGAAGCGTCCGGCCTGACGCCCGGCTGGCACGGCATCCACTTCCACGCCACCGCCGCCTGCGAAGCCCCCTTCACCTCGTCCGGCGCCCACATCAATCACGCTGAGCCCAAGGCGCCGCACGGCCTGCTGAACCCCGCCGGCCCCGACGACGGCGACCTGCCCAACATCTACGCCGGGGCGGACGGCAAGGTGAACGCCGAACTCTTCACCACCCGCGCGCGGATTTCCGCAGAGGGGCCGGGCCAATGGCTGTGGGACGAAGACGGCTCGGCCATCATCATCCACGCCAACCCCGACGACCATTCCAGCCAGCCCATCGGCGGCGCCGGCGACCGCGTCGCCTGCGCGGCCCTGACCGGCGGCTGATCGCACTCGCCTCCGTCATCCTTCGCAATCGAGGCGGGGGATGGCGGAAGCCTCATGAACCGCTGGGTTCAGGCCTTGGCCGCCCCCGCGCGCAGGCCGCGCTCGGCCAGGGCCACCACGGCGACCCCGCCCATGGCGATGGCCGAACCCGTCAGGATCTGCGGCGTCAGCACATCGCCCATGAAGCCCCAGCCGATCAGCATCGACACCACCGGCGTCACCAGCAGATAGGGCGTCACCCGCCCGGCCTCTCGCCGCTGCACCAGCCAGAACAGCAGGGTCGTCGCCAGCACCGACGACACGATCCCCGCCCAGATCAGCGAGGCCCAGACCATGGGCGTCGCGGTCTTCACCGCCTCCCACTGACCATGCTCGAACACCGCCGAGCCGAAAGCCATGACCGGAAAGGCGCCCAGCGCCAGCAGCCCCTGCATCTTCAGCGGCGGGATCGAGGTGGTGCGGCGCGCCACTACCGTGGTCACCCCCCAGGCCGCGCCCGCGGCGATGGCGACCAGGATGCCACGCCAGTCCTGAAAAGCGTGGGCGTCCAGCGTCATCCACGCCACGCCGACGAAGGCCACGCCCATGCCGACCAGCGCCGCCCGGCTCAGGCGCTCGCCCAGGATCAGAAAGGCGAACAGGGTCGTGAACGGAATCCACAGCTGGTTGGCGACCGTGACCGGGCTGACGTCGGTCGCCAGCCAATAGGCGGTATAGGCCAGGCCGTACTGGATCGGCCCGCCCAGGATCACGATCAGCAGCAGGCTCTTCCAGTCTGGGAACGGCGGGCGGACGAAGGCGACCAGACAGGCGCTGGCGACGCCGAAGCGGATGGCCCCCACCAGCAGGGGCGACAGTGTCTCGGTCGCCAGCTTGGCCCCGGCGTTGTTGACGCCCCACACCACGATGATCGCCACGATGGCGGCGATCTCCAGGCCGGTCAGGGCGTGCGGGCGCGAGGGGCTGGGTGTAGGCGTGGAGGCGGGCTCGGACATGACCCGCCTATGCCACGGCCGAGGCGCGGCGTCGGCTCACTTTGGATAAACGCAAGTTTCGGCCTCAGAAATCCGGCTTGGCGACCATCAGCCAATAGATGCCCAGCACCCCCGCGAACGCCGGCCAGCCCAGGCCGAACCACCAGCGGAACAGGCAATGATAGGCCTCCGGCAAGGCCGCGCCCTCCCCCGCCGCCCGCTCGGCCAGCTTCATCATCCGATACTGGATCCAGACCACCGGCAGCCAGCAGACGCCGACGAAGACATAGAGGCCATAGGCCGCCACCAGCCACGGACTGGTCAGGGACCAGCCCTGCAGATGGATCAGCCCCAGCCCGCTGATCGGCTGGACCACCACGGCGCTGGCGGTGAAGACGAAATCGGCCAGGACGACGATACGCCCGACCTCTGCCACCGTCCGCGCATCGCGCGTCGCATGGGCGCGCAGCATGAAGAAGGCGATGCCCGCCCCTGTTCCGAACAGCACCGCGCCGGACAGGATGTGGACGATCTTCAGCAGGACGTACAGGCTCACCGCCGCGCGTCCGTCGCCGCCACGAACAGGCACAGCGCCATCATCGGCAGCACCTTCAGCCACGGCCCCAGGGGGTCGATCCAGTAATGCGGCAGGCTGACGGTTCCCGCGATCAGATAACCCGCGGTCGCCAGACACATGACGATCGCCACCCGCGCCGTCCAAGGCCGCACGAACAGCATCAGCCCCAGGACCACGTCCAGCAAGGCGCCCCACCAGGCCACAGGCCCGGCCCACAGACCATAGCCGCCCTCGTGCAGGATCGTGACGGCGCCGTCCCATCCGGGACCGAAGCTGATCAGGCCGGTGATCAGCCAGAACAGCCCCAGCGTCAGGATCGCCACCGGTCGCACGAACCACAGCCGCGCGTGCCAGACGTCCTGAACCGACGCCGGCGTCTCGGCCAGGAACCGCGAAAAGCCCCGCGATCTCACGCCCAGAGTCTCGGCCCAGCCGCTGTCGCGGCCGGACACGTCGTGGTCCATCTGCCGGATCGCCGTCGTGCGGATCGGCGAGGACCAGCCCAGCCGGCCCAGCAGGTCGCCGATCATCAGGGCCGGCGCAGCCAGGGGGCGCGGGACCCGCAAGACCCGCGCGGGCCTCAACCCCATCCAGCCGCGATAGAGGCGCACCGTCTCGGCCATCGTCACCGCCTCCGGCCCCGGCATGTCCAGCGTCTGGCGCGACGGCGCGCCGGGCCTCAGGGCCGCCACGACGGCGGCGGTCAGATCGCCCAGGGGGATCGGCCGGAACACCTGGTCGCCGCCCACGACCGGCGTGATCAGGGGAAAGGCCGCCAGCGCCCGGATCAGCCCCGTGCCGCCGAACGCCGCCCGGTCCACCACCAGCGACGGGCGCAGGATCAGCCAGTCCAGACCGCTGGCCTCGACCAGCCTTTCGGTCTCGGCCTTGGTGCGGGCGTAGTCGGTGCCCGCCGCCGCGTCCGCGCCGACGGCGGATATATGGATCAGGCGCGAGACCCCCGCCGCCTCGCAGGCGGCGATCAGGGCGCGCGGTCCCTCGACGTGCGCCGCCTTCGTACTGTCGCCCCCGCCGTCCTGCAGCACGCCGACGCAGTTCACCACCGCCGAAATCCCGGCCAGCAGCGGCGCCCAGGCCTCAACCGTCGTCAGGCGAGCGAAGTCGGCGACGACCCATTCGAACCCCGGCGCGCACCGCGCGGGCTCGGCGATCCGTCGGGCGCCCGCGCGCACGCTCCAACCCTCGGCCGACAGGCCCGCCGCGACGTGGGAGCCGATGAAGCCGTTGGCGCCCAGCACCAGCACGCGTCCGCTCACCCCAGCACCCGGTCGGTCAGATCCACCCCTTGCGGCGGCATGGCGCACCACGACTTGCCCGGAAACCGGCGCCGACGCCGGGCGATGAAGTCATAAAGGGAATCACGGATGAAGCGCGGCACGATCCGGCCGATCACCGCCAGGCCATACGGCGGCGGCAACAGGGCGGCGATGGCCAGCACCCCGTCAGACCGCTCGCGCGCGATCCCGTCCTGGATCAGCAGCATCGTATAGGGATCGTCCGGATCGACGCCATAGTGGACCAGCAAGGCGCGCCCCAGCGGCGACTGCGTCGGCGCCAGTCGGATCTTCCCGGCCCGGTCGTGCTTCAGGATCTTGCGCGCCGAGCCGGAACACAGGGCGCAATCGCCGTCGAACAGGACCAGGGGCCGGTCGTCCGGAAAATCCGACACGGCGGGATCGTCGCGATAGCTGTAAGGCCCCCGCCCCACCTGCGTTTAGAACGGAATGTCGTCGTTCAGGTCGTAGCTTTCCTTGGGACCGCTGGGCTTGTTGGCGCCGCCGGTCGAGAAGCCCGAGGAATAGTCGTCGTCCGCGCGGCCGCCGCCGTATCCGCCACCCTGCCCGGCGCCATCCGAACGGCCGCCCAGCATGGTCAGTTCACCCTTGAAGCGGCTGACCACGATCTCGGTCGAATATTTCTCGACGCCCTGCTGATCGGTCCATTTGCGGGTCTGGAGCGCGCCCTCGATATAGACGGTCGAGCCCTTCTTCACATAGTTCTCGACCACCTTGACGATGTTGTCGTTGAAGATGACGACGCGGTGCCACTCGGTCTTTTCCTTGCGCTCGCCCGAGGACTTGTCGCGCCAGGTTTCCGAGGTGGCGATCGACAGGTTGGCGATCCGGTCGCCGTTCGGCATGGACCGGATTTCGGGGTCGCGGCCCAGGTTGCCGACCAGAATGACCTTGTTGACTGATCCAGCCATCGAAACTTCCTTCTCGTGTGACGCGCCGCCTTCCGCGCCGCGCCGTCAATTCAGTCGAACCTCTTAGGGCCGCCGCGCATCGCCGCCAGCCGCTTTCGACATCCGACCCGCCAAACCAGTGGATGGATTAACGAAATGTTCCACCTTTGTTCGCGCCGCGCAAGCCCCTGGCTCTATTTCGCTTCGGGCTCGGCCGCAACGGCGATGGGGCGACCCGTCTCGTCGCGCTGGATGGCGCCGGGGATCGCCAGACGCCCGTCGCCGGTGCGCGCCATGGCGAAGAATCGGCTGCCGGTCAGGCTCTTGCCGAACTTCACGCCCTCGCGGTCGATGAAGATGAAGCGGCCCTGATAGGCGCCGGTCACCTCCTGGTTCGAACCGCCCATGCGCAGGAAGCGCAGGCGCATTTCCTCCAGCTGGCCGGCGCACAGTTCGATCTGGGCGACGTTCTCGCTCAGCATTTGCAGGCGCGGCGGCTCCCCGTCGGGCTGGGCGACGTAATAGCAGACCTCGGGCTCGAACTCGAACTTCGGTCCGTTGCTGCAGGCCGCCAGCAGACCCGCGCCGGCGATGACGAAAAGGGCGATCGCGCGCATCAGTTCAGCTCCGGGAATTGGCAGTTGCGGTCCTGTTCGGCCAGGGTCCGGAACCGACTGTTGTCGCCCGACTGTTCGACCCGGCGCGGCACCAGGCGCAGGGTGGTGTCGCCCCAGCGGCCGTATTGCGCATCGCCCGGACGCACGCAGGTTCCGGCGTACAGCGCCAGGACGCAGGCGTTGCGGCTCATCCCGTTCGACAGGACGCGCCAGTCCGACCCGGTATAGCGCAGGCACGGGCTGCCGCTGGCGGCGGGCGCCGGCGTGGGGACCGAAGGCGTCGTTTCGATCTTGGGCGTCACCGGGTTCTCGACGATCTGCACCGGCGGCAGTTCCGGCGGCGGGGCGAAGGAGGCGGTCGGGGCCGCGGCCAGGGCGCCCGTCTCGTCCAGCCCCACGTCCAGCGCGTCGGTGGCCAGGCCGTTGCGTCGCGCGCAGTCCGCCAGGGTCGCCATGCCGACGAACTGGCCGTCGACGAAGCAGCGCAGCTCGCGCGTCGGCTCCAGCGTCGGCGCATCGGCCAGATCGACGGTCAGACCACCCTTGGACGCCGGCGGCGCCTCGGGCGTCCTGTCGCTCCCGCCGGTGAAGATCAGCGCCAGCACCACAGCGGCGATGATCACCAGGCCGGCGCCGATGGCGATGATGACGCGGTTGTCTTTAGGCAGGGCCATGGGGGGCTTTCATGATGGGTCCCCCAATAACCCCGAGCCGGCGCCGGGCGTCAACCGCCTAAGAAGCGTCGCGCGAGCCTCAGGCGGTCAGTCGGTTCAGCGCGGCCTGGAAGTTCGCCAACTGCGCCTGCTGATAGGCGGTCGAGGCGCCCTTGCCGGTCTGGCTGTTGGTCGTCGCCGCCGTCTGCGGCGCCAGGGCGCGATAGGCGGACCGCACCGCCGTCATGGCCTGGGCCAGGGCGTCGATGGCCGCCTTGATCCCGGCGGGGTCGTTCAGATTGAGTGTGTTGGGCAGGTTCAGGCCGAAGGTCTTGATCGTCTTGTCCGTGGTCTTGCCGACAAAGCCGGGCGACAGGCCAAGCGCCGCCAGCGCATCCTTGCCGACAGCGCCGGCCGAGATCACCGCGCCTTCCTTGTTGTCGGCGGCGACGATCTGAAGCCGCTGGACCGGAGGAACCACCTTGGCGTCGGTCACCACCGTCGCCGTGAGCTGACGGTTGGACGCCGTGACGATCTTCTTGGCCAGGGTTTCCAGCGTGTCCTTGGCGTCGATGGTCACGGTCACGGCCCGCCCGCCGTTGGCCGGGGAGATGGTGAACTGGTCCCCGACGCGCGCCGAGGTGGCGACCGTCAGCAGCTTGGAATCGGCCTGCATGATCTCGCCCTGCGGCAGGCCCAGCCAGTCCAGCACGCTGGCGCCGCCCGAAGCGATGCTGAGGCTGGTCGGGCTCGCTTGGTCGCCGTCCCCACGCCAGGTCTGATTGTATTCGACCGCCCCGGTCGCCAGGTCCAGCCGGGCCAGATAGGCGCGCGTGGGATCGGTCTTCTCGGCCCCGGCGTCCCGGTTCGTGCCGGTGATCCAGACCTTGCCGTCCTTGATCTGGACGTCGGCGGCGGTGTCGGCGCCCGGTCCGCCGAAATAGGTCAGCCGGTCGCTGGCCGACGCCTGGAGGTCGGTGGACAGGGTGGCGATGAAGACATCGGTTCCCCCCGCGTGCGGATTGGTCACCGTGCCGATGTCCAGGGCGGGATTGTCCGTCTGTCCCGTCAGCACGACCTGGCCGTTCTCGACCGATATTCCGGCGATGGAGCCGCTGGCGTAACCCAGGTCCCGCGTCGCCGCCAAAGTGGGAACGCCTGCCGCGTCCAGGGTGAAGCGGCGCACGATCGCGCGGCCGTTCTCGACACCCGCCGTATAGAGGTCCGAACCGCTGACCGTCATGGCCTGGACCGAGTCGTCCCCGGCGGTGCCGAACTGAAGCGTGGAGACGTTCACGCCCGCCACCGGCCCGATCACCGTCAGCGGCTTTTCCTGGAAGGTCTGCAGATAGCCGTCCCAGCCGCCCAGGGCGCCCGATCCTGGCATGGCCGACTGGGAGCGACCGGCCACATAGACCATGCCGTCGGCGCCAAAACTGACTTCTGTCGCCTCGTCGGCGGCCTTGGCGCCGCGTCGCTGGGTCCACAGTTCCTTGCCCGTGTCGTCGAAGACGGTGACGAAACTGTCGGCGACGTTGGCCACGTCCCCGCTCTTGCCCGGCTCCAGCGCGCCCGTCACGGAGCCCGCAACGGCGACGCGACCGTCTGCGTCCACCGCGATGGAAAAGCCGTTGGCGACATTGGCTGCGCCCAGCAGCTTGGTCTGCATCAGATTGCCGGCGGAGTCGTATTTCAGCAGGGCGACGTCACGCGCGCCCTTGATGGGCTGGTTGGCGTCGCCGGTCGTCAGGTCGGCGACGACCCAGATCGATCCGTCCGGGGCCGTCGCGCTGGCTCGCACGGCCTCGACCCCGGCGGGCAGATTGGTCTGCCCTGCCCGTCCCTCGACCCAGAACGGATCATCCACGCCCTGCTGGGCCGCCGGCGCTGCGCCGCCGTCGGCCTGGAATTTCAACAGTTGAGCAGCGCCGTTCACCCCGACCCCTTGCGTGACGTAGACGGCGTCCGAGGTGTCGACGGCCTGAAACCCCACCGTCTCGCCGACGGCGCCCCAGACCTTCAGCGCCCACTGATCCGGCCCGGCCGGCAGGGTGATGGTCTTGGTTCCGCTCTTGATCGTCTTGGGTTGAGCCTCGATCATTTCCCGGCCCATCCGGGTCGCCACGCCAGCGTCCTCCAGCTTGCCGTTGATGAAGGCGGTGACATTGTCCATCGTCCGGGGCGTCGCGCCCATATCGGACAGATCGAGGGCGATGGTCTGGGCGCCCGTCGCGGTCTTCACCGTCATGGCGAACTTCACGTCGCCTTCGAAAGCCTTGACCGGATCGGTCAGGGCGCCGTCGTGGATCGGGGCCGTGACGAAGGTGCTGGGCGCCTTTTCCAGCGCATAGCCGGTCTTCACCGTCGATTGCGACACGCCCTGCACCAGGCGCAGGCCCTCGAATCCCGCAGTCGTCAGATAGTCCGACAGTTCCGCCAGGCCAGAGGCGAACCGCTTTGATACCTGGCTGGCCTCGGTGCTGCTCAAGCCCTTGGCGCCGGCGCGATCCGCCAGGGCGCTCAGCGTGTTCAGCGCCTGATAGGTGGCGAACAATTTGCGATAATCGGCGGAGGCGCCGGCCAAATCCAGATCGACGGCGGATTCGTTGATCAGGCGCCGTCCCGCAAGAGCGGCCCGCACCATGTCGCTGGCCTTGGGCGGCGTGGCGGTCGAGGCCCAGGGCGCGGTCGGCTGGGCCTTCTTGGGTTGGACTACAGGCGTACTGGCGCCGATCAGCGACAACGGGTCGGTCGTCACTCCGAACAGGCCTAGCAGATAGCTGTTGTTGATCATGGCACGGTTCCGCCTTTCCAGCTTGCGACCGCGCTCGATAACGAAGCCTTAAGCGGCGCCTTATCCCTTGAACAGCGACAAGATGATCTGCGGCGCCTGGTTGGCGATCGACAGGGCCTGGACGCCAAGCTGCTGCTGAACCTGCAGGGCCTGAAGCCGGGCGCTTTCCTTGGCCAGGTCCGCGTCCACCAGATTGCCGATGCCCGCTTCCAGCGCGTCGGACAGCTTGCCGACATAGGTGGTGTGGCGTTCAATCTGCTTGGACTGCGCGCCCAGTTCGGCCAGGCGCGCCGTGCTGGTCGTCAGCGCCGCGTTGATCCGCGCCAAGGCGTCGTCGGCGTTGGCTTTTGACAGCAGGTCCGGCGCCGCCGCTACTGGCGCGGTGGTCGCCGCCAGGCCCAGCCCGGCCAGCGTCAGATCCTGACGGTTCAGGGTGATGGTTTCGGCGCCGTCGGCGCTGGCCAGGAAGTTGATACCCGCCGTGGCGGACCCATCCAAGATGTTCGAGCCGTCGAAGATGGCGTTGTCGGCGAACGACTGGATCGACTTCAACAGCGACTGGAACTCGTCATTGTAGGAGGTCCGCATCGCCAGGGTGGCGCTTTCGTCCGACGCCGCCGTGGCCTTGGCCTTCAGCTCGATCAGCAGGTCCGAAATTTGTTCTCCTGCCGCCAGCGAGACGTCGGCGATCGAGGTCGCGCGGTTCAGGCTGGTGGCGACCGCCTCCAGCGAGCCGCGATCCGCACGCTGCCCCTGGGCGACCGCCCATACCGCAGCGTTGTCCCTGGCGCCCTGAACCTTCAGGCCGGTGTTCACCCGGCTCTGGGTCGCAGCCAGTTGGTCGCTGGTCTTGTTCAGGTTCTGCAAGGCGATCATCGCCGAGGTGTTGGTATGAATGCTGGTCATGGCTTCAAGCCCCGGACTTCTGTTCCGTGCAGGATTAACCATGAGTCGTGAGCGGATGGTTAACGCGCCGGAAACCGCGATCGCGCCGCGCGGCGAGCCGGCGGCGTTAGCAAAGGCCTGGGGACAGCCGGCCGGTCAGGCCGTGGTGTCGATGATCTTGCCCCCGCGATAGGTCGGATCGCTGGACAGTCTCTCGATCTCCTCGCGCGGCAGCTGGCGGATCACCTCGCCCGTCACGCGGTCCAGGACCTTGTAGACGAAGCGGTGGTCGCCCATAGCCTCGATCGTCAACCGGTAGCGGCTGGCGTCGGCGTTGTCGTTGCGCGGCTCGGGCTGAACTGCGGCGAAGACGGGCGGTGGCGGGATGAACGAAGTTACGCTTGCGACTTTGGCGACATTTTTTGTCATGACTCCCTGCGCGGACGACGCCGCGCTCCTCTTAGAAGCAGGTGACCGATCGGGGCGGCCGGCTGGCCGCCCCTACCGTTCGCCTTAACGGAACAGGCCGAGCAGGATCGAGCTCGACGAGTTAGCGATCGACAGCGCCTGCACGCCGAGCTGCTGCTTGGTCTGCAGGGCCGTCAGCCGGGCGCTTTCCTTGGCCAGATCGGCGTCCACCAGATTGCCGATGCCGGATTCCAGGGCGTCCTGGAGCTTGCCGACGAAGGAAATGGTGCGTCCCACCGACTTGGACTGGGTGCCGAGTGTCGCGAGGTCGGCGGTCATGGCCTTGATAGCCGCGTCCACCTTGGTCGCGAACGCGGCGGCCGCGGCGGCGTCCGCAGGAGCGGTCGCAGCCGTCGTCACGTCGGTGATCGCCGTAGCGGCGGCCTTATCGACCGTGCCGAAGCCGATCTCATAGGTATTGCCGGTCGCCGCCGTCGAGGTCGTGACGTTCGTGGCCGTGGTGGTGTTCCACAGGTTCACGCCGTCAAAGGTCGCCCCTTTCAGCGCCGAGTCGACTTCCTTGCCCAAGGCGTTGAAGTCGGCCAGATAGGCCGCCTGCGCATCGCCGGTCGAGGAGGCGATGTTGACCGCCAGGGCCTTCATCTCCTCCAGGGCGGCCGTGGCGGTGTCGCCCGCAGCCAGGGCGACGTCGATGATCGACTGACCCCGTTGCAGCGAGTTCCGAACGGCGTCCTGAGCCCCCATGGCGGCGCGCTGGCTGGTGGCGATGGCGAAGATCGCACCATTGTCCTTGGCCGACGACACCTTCATGCCGGTGTTAATCCGGTTCTGGGTGGTTTCCAGCTGGGCGTTGGTCTTGTTCAGACTCTGCAGCGCGATGGACGCGCCATAGTTGGTGTTGATGCTGTTAGCCATTTTGGCTGTCCTTCTTCACTTCGTGATGGCCGACGCCGTTTTGGCGACGGGAGCGTTTTGCTCAGGGTTCAAGGCCTCACGGCCGGGACGCCGAAGCCTCCCGGCCTTCCGGGGCCTTAGCGGAACAGGCCCAGCAGGATCGAGCTGGACGAGTTGGCGATCGACAGCGCCTGTACGCCAAGCTGCTGCTTGGTCTGCAAGGCGGTCAGGCGGGCGCTTTCCTTGGCCAGGTCCGCATCGACAAGGTTGCCGATGCCGGCCTCGGTGGCG
>Ga0160433_100056_pt1 | contig 126943 bp, 110 predicted proteins | sample HID1972K_E0MG_FD_108235 | JGI IMG/M metagenome (GOLD analysis project Ga0160433, IMG submission 108235) | Enriched pill bug-associated microbial communities from UW Madison campus, WI, USA - HID1972K_E0 MG | ecosystem: Host-associated > Arthropoda: Insects > Digestive system > Unclassified ...
CCATACACCGCGGTGCCTGCTTCGCGGGCAAGTCGGAGCGCCGAACCGCCGCCCCCACAGAATATTGCGCCGCGCTTGCAGGCTTTGTTCTCTGCGCGACAGCGCAGCCCAGCGGGCTGGGTGAACGCTCATAGAACAAACGCTAACTCATTGATTTAGCTGAAACCTGTGGGAACGGCGGTTCGGCCTTTTCGCGGCGGCCGGCGCCAGGGCTATTCAACCGAATGCCGTGGCAGGCGCTGCGACAGTTCATCGAGCAGCCGCTGCTCGCGCTTGTCCTCGGCCCTGCGCGCTTCGTCGAGGTAGCGTTGCACCAGCTTGCGCAGACCCTCGACCCGGGCGTAGGCCTGCTGCCAGGTGCCGCGGGCGTGGTTGAGGTTGTTCTGGTGCCAGGTCAGGCTCTGACGTTGCTGGGTCATGGCGGTCTCCAGCTGACCGAGAAAGCGCTGGTAGTTGACCAGCCAGCTGCCATTGACACCCTGCCCGCCGCGGTTGATCCACTGCAGCTGGTAGTCTTCGCGAAAGCGCTCCAACTCGGCCAGCTTGGCCTGGGCGAGGCTTACCTGCTGCTGGAAGTGGCCGAGGCGCTGGGCGGCCTTGCGCTCGGCGTCTTCGGCCATGTCCACCACCGGTGCCAGGCGCGCGGCTCGACTGTTCTGGGCCATGGCCTATCAGCCGCCCGCCGGCGGTGCGAACACACTGCCCAGCTGCGCGCGGCTCTGTTCCAGGCTGACGTTCTCGTCCAGGGCCTGGCGCAGGAACCCGACCAGCTTGGGCTGCAGGGCGATGGCCAGGTCCGTTTCCGGATCGCCGCCGGCGACGTAGGCGCCGACGCTGATCAGGTCGCGGCTCTGCGACAGGCGCGACCACAGCTGCTTGAACTGCTGCGCTTGCCGCAGGTGATCGGGGCTGACCACCTGCGGCATGACCCGACTGATCGAAGCCTCGATGTCGATAGCGGGGTAATGCCCCTCCTCGGCCAGCCGCCGCGACAGCACGAAGTGACCGTCGAGCACGCCCCGCGCCGAGTCGGCGATCGGGTCCTGCTGGTCGTCGCCTTCAGACAGCACCGTATAGAACGCCGTGATCGAACCCCCTCCGGCCTCGCCATTACCGGCACGCTCCACCAGCTTGGGCAGCTTGGCGAATACCGACGGTGGATACCCCCGGGTCGCCGGGGGCTCGCCGATGGCCAGGGCGATTTCGCGCTGGGCCTGGGCGAAGCGGGTCAGCGAATCCATCAGCAACAGGACGTTCTTGCCCTTGTCGCGGAAATACTCGGCAATGCGCGTGCAGTACATCGCCGCGCGCAAGCGCATCAGCGGCGCATCGTCGGCGGGGGACGCCACCACCACCGAGCGCTTGAGACCCTCCTCGCCCAGGATGTGCTCGATGAATTCCTTCACTTCGCGGCCCCGCTCGCCGATCAACCCGACGACGATGATCTCGGCCTCGGTAAACCGGGTCATCATGCCCAGCAACACCGACTTGCCCACCCCAGTACCGGCAAACAGGCCCAGGCGCTGGCCACGGCCAACGGTCAGCAGGCCATTGATGCTGCGGATACCCACGTCCAGCGGCTGGCTGATCGGGTCGCGGTTGAGCGGGTTGATCACAGGGCCGTCCATCGGCACCCAGTCCTCGGCCTTCATGCCGCCCTTGCCATCCAGGGCACGACCGGCACCGTCGAGCACGCGCCCAAGCATGCTCATGCCCATCGGCAGGCGGCCGCTGTCGTCTAGCGGCACCACGCGGGCGCCGGGCGCGATGCCGACGACGCTGCCGACCGGCATAAGGAATACCCTGCCGCCGGAGAACCCCATCACTTCCGCCTCGACGCGGACCGGGTGATAGCTGTCGTCGTTGATCACCACACAACGGCTGCCGACCGCCGCGCGCAGGCCTTCGGCCTCCAGGGTGAGGCCGACCATGCGCAGCAGGCGCCCTTCCACCACCGGCTGGGACGGCAGGTTCACCGCTTCGGCGTAGCCGGCCAGGCGCTTGCCGAAACTGGTGCGATCAAGGCGCATCGTCGGCGTCCAGGTCAACGCGCAGGTCTGGCGCTGCCGGGTGCAGGGCCTGGTCGTGCAACTGGTCGAACAGCTGCGCCAGGGCCTTCTCGATGCGTGTCTCGACACTCGCGTCGATGCGGCTATGGTCGGTTTCGATACGGCAGCCTCCCGGCAGCAGGGCTTCGTCCTCCAGCAGCTTCCAGTTTTCCTCGTGGCGATCGCGCAAGGCCTTGGCCAGCGCGAAGTCCTGCGGGTTCATGTGGATGCGGATGTTCTCGGCGCCCATCGGCAGCAGCTTGAGCGCCTCGCGCAGCACGTGGGTGACCTGGCTGGAGTCGATGCGCAGCTCGCGGCCGATCACTTCGCGGGTGATGTGCCCGACCAGGCTGACCATCGCCTTCTCGATCTGGGTGTCCTGTTCGGCGATCGGCTCGAGCAGGTGACGCATCAACCGCTCCAGGCTCGCCAGCTTGGCCGCGAGCGCCGTCTCGGCTTCCTGGCGCACCTTGAGCTGGGTGCTGTGAAAGCCCTCGCGCTCGCCGGTGGCGAAGCCTTCGTTGTAGGCCTCCTGGCGGATGCTCTCGAGTTCTTCGAGGGTCAACGGCTGGACTTCTTCCAGCGGCACTTCCTCGATTTCTTCCTCGACGATCTCAGGCTCGGGTTCAGGCTCGGGCTCGGGCGCCGGGTCGAAGCTAGGCAAGGCCCAGACGTCGATGCCTTCCAGGTCGCGGGCGCGAATCAGGTCGCTGGGGTGTTCGGTCTTGGACATTCAGGGCCTACTCATCAAATCGAGCTTCAAGCTTCAGGCTTCACGCCGCAAGCTGCAAGCTGCAAGCTGCAAGCTGCAAGCTGCAAGCCTCAAGCAGCCTGCACGCGGACCCGCTTTTTCTTGCAGCGTGCAGCTTGCAGGGCTTAGATCATCTCCTCGGCACCTTTGCCGCCGAGCACGATTTCGCCCGCCTCGGCCATGCGCCGGGCGATGGTGAGGATTTCCTTCTGCGAGGCCTCGACATCGCTGACGCGCACCGGGCCCTTGGCTTCCAGGTCGTCGCGCAACAGCTCCGAGGCCCGCTTGGACATGTTCTTGAAGATCTTGTCCTTGACCTTTTCATCGGCGCCCTTGAGGGCCACCACCAGCACATCGGACGAAACTTCGCGCAAGAGCGCCTGGATACCCCGGTCGTCCACGTCGGCCAGGTTGTTGAAGACGAACATCAGGTCTTCGATCTGCTCGGACAGGTCGCCGTCGATGTCGCGGATCGAATCCATCAGCTGGCCTTCGACCGAGCTGTCGAGGAAGTTCATGATGTCGGCGGCGCGCTTGATGCCGCCCAGGGTGGTGCGCGCGGCATTGGAGTTGCCGGAGAACTGCTTCTCAAGGATCTGGTTGAGCTCCTTGAGCGCGGCCGGTTGCACGGTATTGAGCGACGACACGCGCAGAATGATGTCCAGGCGCACCTTGTGGTCGAAATTGCTCAGCACCTCGCCGGCCTGGTCAGGGTCCAGGTAGGCGACGACGATCGCCTGGATCTGTGGGTGCTCGTAACGGATGACATCGGCCACGGCACGCGGCTCCATCCACTTGAGGCTGTCCAGGCCGCTGGTGTTGCCGCCCAGCAGGATGCGGTCGATCAGGCCGTTGGCCTTGTCCTCGCCCAATGCCTGGTTGAGCATCTTGCGGATGTAGCCATCGGAGCCCACGCCCAGGCCGGTCTGGTCGCCGACGGTATCGACGAACTCGCTCATCACCTGCTCGACCTGCTCGCGATGAATGTTGCCCATTTGCGCCATGGCAACGCCGACCCGCTGCACCTCCTTGGGGCCCATGTGCCGCAGCACCTGGGCCGCGTCGGTCTCGCCCAGGGACAGCAGGAGGATCGCGGCCTTGTCGACGCGGGTCAGCTTGGCGGTAACGGCTCGGTTGTCACTCATCGGCGTTGATCCACTCTTTGATGACCTGGGCTACACGGCCTGGGTCTTCGGCCACCAGGCCCTTGATTGCGTTCAACTGCGCCTCGTAGCCTTCGTTGGGACTCGGCAACAGAATGCTTTGCGGGCCACCGAGGCTGACCCGGTCGTTGGCCAGTTCGCCATCCAGACCGATCATCCCGCCCAGTTCCATGTCGCTGTCGCTGGTAGCGGGCTGCTTGCCGCCACCGGTGATGTTGTTGAGCACCGGCCGCAGGACGCCGAACACCAGCACCAGGATGAACAGCACGCCGAGCACTTGCTTGAGGATGTCCCAGAACCAGGGCTGCGAGTAGAACGGGATCTCGGCGATCACCTCGCCACGGTCGGCGGCGAACGGCACGTTGATCACGCTGACACTGTCACCGCGGCTGGCATCGAAGCCTACGGCGTCCTGCACCAGGCGGGTGAAGCGCGCCAGGTCTTCGCTGGTCCACGGCGCCCGGGCGGCTTCGCCGGTGGCGGGGTCGAGCCTGACCTGGTCATCGACCACCACGGCCACCGACAGGCGGGTCAGGCGACCCTGCTGCTGGCGGGTGTGGCTGATGGAACGGTCCAGCTCGAAGTTCTTGGTCGACTGCTGACGCTTGTCGCTCGGGTACGGGGCCAGCATCGGCTGGCCGGTGGCCGGGTCCATGATCTGCTGACCGTTGGCGTCCAGCAACGGCTGGCCTGGCTGGATCGCCGCCGTCGCGCTCGCCGCGCCACCGGTGGTCTGCGGCGCGCTGGCCGGGCCTGGCGGCTGGTTGCTCAGGGCCCCGGGGACACCCTGCGGGCCCTGGCTGCTGGAGCGCTGCTCATCGACCGACTGCTCGCTGCGCAGGGCCGGCTGGTCGGGGTTGAACTGCTCGGACGTGGACTCGACCGCGCTGAAGTCGACGTCGGCGGAGACCTCGGCCTTGTAGCGGTCATTGCCCAGCACCGGCTGCAGGATGTTGTGCACACGCTGGGTCAGCATGCCTTCCATGCGGCGGCTGTAGTCGAACTGCTTGCCAGCCATGGTCAGCTCGGTGTTCTGGATCTGGTCGGAGAGCAGGTTGCCTTTCTGGTCGACCACGGTGACCTGGGATTTGTCCAACTCCGGGACACTGGCCGCGACCAGGTTGACGATGGCGGCCACCTGGCCCGCTTCGAGGGCGCGGCCGGCGTACATGTCCACCAGCACCGAGGCGCTTGGCTTGCGCTCGTCACGCACGAACACCGAACTCTTCGGGATGGCCAGGTGCACGCGTGCGCCCTTGACGTTGTTCAGGCTGGCGATGGTGCGCGCCAGTTCACCTTCCAGGCCACGGCGATAACGGGTCGCCTCCATGAACTGGCTGGTGCCCAGGCCTTGCTCCTTGTCGAGGATCTCGAAGCCGACGTTGCCGTCGCCCGGCGCCACGCCGGCGGCGGCCAATTTCAGGCGCGCACGCGAGAGGTCATCGGCCTTGACCAGCAAGGCACCGGAATTAGGCTCGACGCTGTAGGGAATGTCGGCGCTGGCCAGGGTCTCCATGACCTGCTTGGTGTCCAGGCCCGCCAGGCTGCCGTACAGCGGCCGGTAATCAGGCTGCTGCGACCAGAGCACCACGGCAAAGCCGATGGCCACGCTGGCGGCCAGGCCGACCAGCAGGCCAACCTGACGCAGCATGGGCATCTTGGAGACGTTTTCCAGGAACGACATGCCGAACAGCGGCGGCTTGGCGGCTGCCGGGCTGCTTTTGGCGGGCACGTTATCGACGACTGCTTCGGCCATGACTCAATACGCCCTCAAACCGGCATCTGCATGATGTCTTGGTACGCCTGGACCAACTTGTTGCGCACCTGGGTCAACGCCTGGAACGATACGGAAGCCTTCTGCGAAGCGATCATCACGTCGGTCAGGTCGACGCCGCTCTTGCCGATCTCGAAGGCATTGGCCAGTTGCGAGGAAGCCTGCTGGGTGTCGCTGACCTTGTTGATGGCCTGCCCCAGCATATCGGCGAAGCTGCTCGAACCCAGCTCGGGCGCGGCGGCGGCCTTGGGCAGCGACATGGCGTCGGCCTGCATGGCCCGCATGTCCAACATCAAACGATTGAATTCAACACCTTGGCTCATGGACTCTTCTCTCCGAGGGCCGCATTTTTTTGACACTCACGCAGCGGACAGCGAGGAACTAGCAACAAGAGTGCCAGCCCGACTTCGATAGGTTTAAAAACGACCTGCAGGCCTTCAACCGTAAAGGCTGGCGTCGACATCCAGGCCGGCATCACGCATCTGCGCGAGCTTGTAGCGCAGGGTGCGCGGACTGATACCCAGGCGCTCGGCAGCCTCCTTGCGGCGACCGCGTTCGGCGCGCAGGGTGTCGATGATCATCTGGAATTCGTGACGGCGCAGGTCGTCGCCCAGGTCACTGACCTGGGTGGCCACTTCGCTGGGCGGTGCAACCGGCACCGACAAAGGGGTGACACCTGCCAGACAGAAATCCGCCGCCTCGATCACCCCACCCTGCTGCAGGATCAGCGCACGCTGCAGGGCGTTGTCGAGCTCGCGCACGTTGCCGGGCCAGGCGTAACCCTGCAGGCAGGCGCGGGCCGCGTCGGACAGGCGCACCGGCGCATGCTTCATCTTGCTGGCATGGCGCGCCAGCAAGCGCTCGGCCAGTGGCAGAATATCGGCGCTGCGCTCGCGCAACGGCTGCCAGGCCAGCGGGAACACCGACAGGCGATAGAACAAGTCCTCGCGAAAACGTCCCGCGGCCACTTCGCCCGCCAGATCGCGGTTGGTGGTGGCCAGCACGCGGATATCCAGGCTGATCGGCTTGCGCCCACCGACCCGTTCCACTTCCCGCTCCTGCAGCACGCGCAGCAGCTTGGCTTGCAACCCCAACGGCATCTCGGAGATCTCGTCGAGCAGCAAGGTGCCACCGTCGGCCTGCTCGAACTTGCCCGCCTGGGCGGCGATGGCACCGGTGAAGGCACCCTTCTCGTGGCCAAACAGCGTGGCCTCGAGCATGTTGTCGGGAATCGCGGCGCAGTTGATGGCCACGAAGGGTTGCGCAGCCCGGGGCGATTGCTGGTGGATGAAGCGCGCCAGCACTTCCTTGCCGGTCCCGGACTCACCCGAGATGAGCACGGTCGACTCACTGCGCGCCACGCGCGTCGCCAGCTCCAGCAGCTGCCGACTGGCAGGCTCACAGGCCACGGGACCGTCGTCGGCGGCATCTGGCAGGCGACCGCCAGCATGACGCTCGACCAGGGCCAGCAAGGCCTTGGGCTCAAAGGGTTTGACCAGGTAATCCACGGCACCCTGGCGCATGGCGTCGACCGCGCGCTCGACCGCGGCATGGGCGGTCATCAGCAACACCGGCAACAGCGGGTGGCGCTTGCGCAGCTGGGCGAGGAGCTGATGGCCGTCCATGCCCGGCATGTTCACGTCGCTGACCACCAGGCTGAAGGCTTCAGCCTGCGCCGCTTGCAACGCCTCCTGCGCGCTGCCGACCGCCCGGTAGGCGAAACCGCCGATTTCCAGGGTGTCGGCTAGCGCTTGGCGCAGCACGCGGTCATCTTCGACCAGCAGGACCTTGATTGGCATTACACCGCCTCCCCAGTTGGTGCGACGATCAGCGGTAGGGTTACCCGCGCGCAGGTGCCGCGGCCGACCCGCGAACGCAGGTGCAGGCTGCCCTGATGCGCCCGCGCCACGGCCTTGACCACGGCCAGGCCAAGGCCGGTACCGGTGGACTTGGTGGTCAGGAAAGGCTCGCCCAAGCGCGCCAGCAAGTGCGGGTCGATACCGCTGCCGGCATCGCTGATGGTCAGGTGCAGGTACTGCTCGCGCCGATACAGGTGCACTTTCAGCCGCGCCGGCTCAGTACTGGCTTGCAAGGCATTGTCGATGAGGTTGAGCAAGGCACCGACCAGGGTATCGCGGTTGCACAGCACCTCACCCAGGCGGCAATCGCACTGCCAGCGCACCGCATGCCCCTGGACATGGGATTGCGCGGCCTGCTGCAGGGCCTGGAACAGCGCCTTGGGGGTCAGGCGGTCGCCCAGCGGCAGCTCGCCACGGGCGAACACCAGCATGTCGCGCACCTGGTGCTCGAGTTCATGCAGCCGCTCCTTGAGGTTGCCGGCAAAGCGCTGCCGGGTGGCGGCTGGCAGGTCCTGCTCGGGGTCGGCCAGGTGACTGGCATAGAGCATGGCGGCGGACAACGGCGTACGGATCTGGTGGGCCAGGGAAGCGACCATGCGCCCCAGCGAAGACAGGCGCTCGTGCCGGGCCAGCTGGTCCTGCAGGCGCCGGGTCTCGGTCAGGTCGTTGAGCAGCACCAGCTGCCCAGGCTCCGCATCCAGCGAGCGGGTGGCGATGGACAGGCGCCGGCCATCGCGCAGTGACACTTCATGGCCGTCGTCCATTCGCGGCGCGAAACTGCGCGCGATCACCTGGCGCCACAGCTCGCCGACCAGCGGTTCGCCGAGCAATTCGCAGGCCGCAGGATTGGCCTCGCGCACCAGGCCATGAGCGTCGATGACGATCACCCCGCCGGGTAGCAGGTCGAGCAGGTTCTGCAAGCGATTGGCCAAGCGCTCCTTTTCGCCGAGTTCGGCGATACGCTGGGCGCTGACCACGGCCAACTCGCCCTTGAGCTCACTGACACGGGCCTCGAGCATGCCGTAGGACTCGCTCAGTTGGCTGGACACCTGGCTGAACAAGGCAAAGGCCTGCTCGACGCCCCGTCGGCTTTCCTGCTCGACCGGCGTGCGCCGCTGCGGATCGGGGACTCGGGAAAAGGGGGCGGCCTGGGGCATCGTGCTTTCTCGCGTGGCTGACCGTCATAAAAACGGTATGTTGCCAGCGATGAAGCAATGACCGTGCCGGAGCTAGGGACAATCGGAAGATTAAGTCGTCCCCTTCGCGGGCAAGCCCGCTCCCACAAGGACCGCGTCGATCACACGATCTGCGGTATGCAGGGTCCTGTGCGCGACAGCGCAGCCCAGCGGGCTGAGTGGACCCCAACAAGGACCGCGTCGATCACACTACTTGCGGTATGCAGGGTCCTGTGGGAGCGGGCTTGCCCGCGAAGAGGTCCATGCAGGACCTCAGTCCTCCGCCTGCTCCTCGCCACCCTGACGGCTCATGCCGTATTTGCGCATCTTCTCTACCAGGGTCGTGCGCCGAATGCGCAGGCGCTCGGCGGCCCGCGCGACGATGCCGTTGGCGTCATCCAGCGCTTGCTGGATCAAGCCCTGCTCCAGGCCCCCAAGGTAGTCCTTGAGGTCCAGGCCTTCGGGCGGCAGCAAGGCATGGTTGGCGAAGTTCGGCGTGTGGCCATTGATCGCCACGCGCTCTTCGAGATCGGAACGCAGGCTGTCGACCAGTTGCTCGTCCTCGTCATCGATGTAACGGAATTTCTTCGGCAACTCGGCGACGCCGATCACCCCGTAGGGATGCATGATCGCCATGCGCTCGACCAGGTTGGCCAGCTCGCGAACGTTGCCTGGCCAGCCATGCCGGCACAGCGACATGATCGCTGCCGAGTTGAAGCGGATGGAACCGCGCTTCTCATGCTCCATGCGCGAAATCAGCTCGTTCATCAGCAGCGGGATATCCTCGACCCGCTCGCGCAGGGGGGCCATCTCGATGGGGAAGACGTTGAGCCGGTAGTAGAGATCCTCGCGAAAGGTGCCATGCTCGATCATGGTCTCGAGGTTCTTGTGGGTCGCGGCGATGATGCGCACATCGATGCTCTGGGTCTTGTTGCTGCCGACCCGCTCGAAGGTACGTTCCTGCAGCACGCGCAGCAGCTTGACCTGCATCGGCAACGGCATGTCGCCGATCTCGTCGAGGAACAGCGTGCCGCCGTTGGCCAGTTCGAAGCGCCCGGCACGGCTGGTAATGGCGCCCGTAAAGGCGCCCTTCTCGTGGCCGAACAGTTCGCTCTCGAGCAGCTCGGCAGGGATCGCCCCGCAGTTGACCGGCACGAACGGCGCTTCACGGCGCTTGGAATGGTAGTGCAGGTTGCGCGCCACCACTTCCTTGCCGGTGCCCGACTCGCCAAGGATCAGCACGCTGGCGTCGGTATCGGCCACCTGCTGCATCATCTGGCGCACGTGCTGGATCGCGCGGCTGGTACCCACAAGGCTGCGGAACAGGTTGGGCTCGCGCTGGCGGCCGCGCTCACGCGCCTGGTCATACATCTCGCGATAGACCTGGGCACGGTGCAGGGTGTCGAGCAGCTTGCTGTAGCTGGGCGGCATTTCCAGGTTGGAAAGCACCCGCCGGCGCAGGTCGTCCGGTAGGTCGGTCGAAGAAATTTCACCTAAAAGCAGCACCGGAAGGAACTCATCCCACCCCGCCACGGTCTTTAACAAGCCCAAAAGACTTGCCGGTGCATTTACGGTCCCGACCAGGACGCAGAGTATTTCACGACTCGATGACAGCGATTCGACCGCCTGTTGCCAGTCATGGCTGGAACAGGACAGGTTTTCTTCGCCAAGAAAGTTCAACACCACTGCCAGGTCGCGGCGGCGGGTGCTGTCGTCATCGACCAGGAGGATTTTGGTTTCACGCCACATGCAATCGCAACTTCCCTAGTCATCTCGGCGCCCAAAAGGGCGGGCTGGACATCATGCTGACTGAACGGTCAGTGATGGGAGGCCTGAAAATGGAATACAGACACTAGTTAAGTCAAAAAACAGCACACAGTCAAATTTATGGCGCACGGCTTCTTGGTTGTCCAGCGTCAGCTGAACAGATGGTATACCTTCGCAGCGTTCTTCGCTTGTGAGATATTCGACATTTCGTCGACCAATGATTGACGTTCGACACTTGCAATATCAATCAGTTGGCGATAAACGCCGAGCAGCGCTTCCAGATTTTCCTTCACGGCGCGCTCATCGTGGCCGGCATCCTGAACGATGTCATCCAGCTCAGCCCGGCACGCCAGGTCCAGCTCGCCGATCACCCCCCAATCCCGCGCAACCAGTGCCGTGTTCAACGCTTCGCGGATCGACTGGATTTTCTGCAATGCACTCATGGCGCCCTCCTCGCTCTGCGCTTACTGCGCCGAACCAATCTCGTCCCAACCACTCTTGACCGTAATCAGCAGCTGCGCGACTTCGTCGATGATGGCCGGATCACTGTGCAGGTTCGCTTCGGTCAGGCGGGAAGCCATGTAGGCGTAGAGGCTGTCGAGGCGATCGATGTCATCCGGGTTTGCGGCCTTGGTCTTGTCCAGGCCCTCGCGCAGGCCACCGATGATATCGACCGCCTTGCCCAGCATCAGGCCTTTCTGGGCGACATCGCCACGGCTGATGGCACCCTTGGCCTGGGCCATGCGGTCGAGCCCGCCCTGCATCAGCAATTGCACCAGCTGGTGCGGAGTCGCCTCGGAAATCTGGGCGTGGGAATTGACCTTCTGGTACTGGCGAAGGGCTCTCATCGGGTTCATGCTTAACCTCATTAACACTCATAGGATGAAGTGACGCGTCATATAACCTCTATTTCGACGCCCTCACAGAAAACTTTAGTTCGAGCCGATCCTGCGCCTTAGTCTTTGTCCTTGTTATTCATCGCATTGAGGGTGCTCATGACGCTGGAGCTGGTGGCATTGAGTTTGGCGACCAGTGTGTCCATAGCGTTGTACTTGGCCGTGAGCGTGGCAGTCAGGGTCTCGATACGACGATCGAGTGCTTCCTGCTGCTTAGTCAGGTCGGTCAAGCGGTCGTTGAGATTAAGTGTTCGCGTGGCCAGGATCCCGCTAGTGCCTGCATAGGAATCAGTGGCTGTTGTCATACGCTTGATCAAGCCGTTATCACCGGTGAAGACTTTGGCGATATCTCCCGGGCTTGCCGCGACCGCCTTGTTCCACTTGCTGTCGTCGAGCGCCAACAGGCCCGTTTTCTGATCGGTATTGATGCCCATTTGCGAGAGCATGGTCATGCTGCCCGAACCGGTACTTTTTACCAGCTCGTTGCGCACCGACGAGACCAAGGCGCGCATCGTGGCATCACCGGTCAGCGCACCGCCAGTGGTGGTACTGGCATCCCCCGTGGCCGTCACCTTGGTCTGATTGTTAATTGCAGTCATCAGCGCGTTATACGCACTGACGAACGACTGTACCGAGGTTTTCAGCGTATCGGTATTGGTACCGACGCTGACAGTGGATTTGCCCTCAGCCACCAATTCGATGTTGACACCACTGATAGCGCCGGTAACGGTATTGCTCTTGGACTCAAGTTCCAGGCCATCAATGGTGTATTTCGCATTCTGCGCGGCAGGGCCTGGAGTGGTATTTTTGGCCAGCGTTGCATCGCCGCTCAAGGTGATATCAGAGCCTTCGCCCGTTGTCGATGAACTCATCACCAAGCGTGAGCCTTTGGCATCAGTCAGGATGTTGGCACTGATGCCGTGGGAGCTGAGCTTTGAGTTGATCAAGTCACGCGCCTGCTGCAGGGTCGCCCCGTCTGGGATCGTGACATTGTACTCAGCGTCTGATTGCGAAATCGTCAGGGTTTGCGGGTCGCCGCTGTTGTTGACGGTCGATGATGCGCCCTCGGCAAAGACATCCGAGGATATTTTCGAAGAAGTGGCAAGCTGTGTAACCTCCAAAGCGTACTTACCGCTGGATGCCGTGGCGTCCACCGTTGCCTTGGCTATCTTTTCGTCGGAAGAAGTGCCGGCCAGGCCAGTGAAAGCCGTCGCGGTGTTCAATTTGGCGATGGCCGACCGGTAGGTATCCACAGCATTCTTGATCATGCCAACAGCTGATACCTGCGTGGTTGTGGTGCTCTGTTGGGCCGTGATCTGCTGTTGCTTGGGCGCTTTTTCGGCATTGACCAAGACCTTGACGATTGCCTGCGTATCGACCCCGGAACCAATACCACTGACCGTTGTGCTCGCCATGCTTTTCTCCTTTCTCTAGGCGGCTGCCGCTTTCTTGACGACTAGTACGTCAAACGCCAACTACAACAAAACCCATGCCAATATCAAACATGGTCATCAAATAAAAAACTGTTGCCGTCAGCCAAGCTCTGGGCCAACTTCAAAGCGGCTTCGGTTGGCAGTTGCCGGATTACCTCGCCGCTGTCAGTGGCAATGACCTTGACCACAAGCGTGCCTGTGGAATCGTCGATTGAAAATCCCAGCTGGCGCTGCGAAGCCCTTACGAATTCTTGTATGTCGCTAACCGCTTTTTCCAGCTCTGGCCGCTGTATCTCTTCGACCGCTACAGCGCGCAGTGCAGACGCAGTACCGCCCGACGACTGACTGGCCGCAGGGTCTTGCCCGGAAACGGCAGGGTGGGACAGGTTCAGCTTGACGCTCATGTCCATTTGCTTCCCCATGGAGTCAAAAAAAACGGAAGGGCACGTCACCGTACCCTTCCGTCATTCATCACAGATTGAAATTAACCCAGCAGTTTCAGTACCGACGATGGCAGCTGATTCGCCTGGGACAGGATCGCGGTGGATGCCTGTTGCAGGGTTTGCTGCTTGCTCAGCTCAGCCGTTTCAGCGGCAAAGTCGGCATCCTGGATACGGCTACGGGCGGCGGTGGAGTTTTCCGAAATCGACTGCAGGTTGGCAACGGTGCTGTCGAAGCGGTTCTGCACGGCACCGAGCTGGGAACGTTGCGAGTCCAGCTCTTGCATGGCGCCATCCAGCACCTGGATAGCCTGCTGGGCGTTTTGCGCGTCCAGGATATTCAGGTTGGAAACGGTGCTTTCCATTTCCACGGCAGCGGTAGTGCCACTAGAAGTTGTCAGGCCCAGCGCCGTCAAACCGGTACCATTGCTGCCATCAGCAACAGTGATGTCCTGGTCGGCAAACAGGGACAAGGTGCTGACGCCATCCTTCAGAACTGCAGTGGCTTTTACGCCAGTGCTGGCGGCATTGATGGAGGCAGCAACGCTCTCCATATCGTCGCCTTTCTTGAACTTGACTTCAACGCCATTCAGCGTGATCGAAGTGTCTGCCTGCAAGCCAGCCTTGGTGGTACCGGAGTTCAGACCGACGGCGGCAAGTGCGCCAGGACCATTTTCGCCAGGGCCATTATCCAGCTTGATGTCTCGGCCATCGGCAGACTTCAGTACCAGGCGGCCGTTATCATTCGTAGCAGTAACACCAGTCTTCGCGGTACCTGAACCGACAGCGCCTGTACCGTTGTTGTTGATGTTAGCAACAATCGAATCCAGATCGTCGCCTGCCTTAAAGCTAAAACCTTGACCGTTGATTGAGATATCCGCTGCTGCACTTAAACCAGTGGATTGAGGGGCAACAGCGATAACCCCGCCATTACCGGCGGCGGCAGCTACTGCGTCAGCTAACCCCAGATTCGTTGTAGCAGTACCGGCGAGCTGGAAGCCTGCCGCCGAGCTCAGTTTGAGCTGTCCAGTAGCACTATCAACAGATGCACTTACACCAGTCGTGCCGCTTTCACCGTTTACCTTGTTAACGACACTCGAAAGCGTATCGGCGGTGGTCAAATTGATCGTAGTACCACCCAGAATCAGCGTACCATCGGCAGCCAAGGTACCATCGCGAAGATTTTCAGTTCCCGTTTTAGCCAGCTGAGCACCACCACCGGTGGCGAGACCCAGACCAGTGGCTACGCCAGCGGTAGTATCAGTGGCGTCGATCGTGAAGGCCTGTGTCCCAGTAAGTTTCAGGCCACCCGTAGCGCTGTCAATACTAGCGGTAATGCCTGTATTGGCGGTTTCTGCGTTGATCTTAGCAAGGATACTCGAAGCATCTTTATCAGCTTGTGTTGCGCCGGAACCCTTAAGAGTATCGGTAGCGGCAAGCGTGATAGTAGTTTTGGTAGTACCAACGTTGAGAACAAGATCACCAGCGGTGCCAACGGCGGGATCTGTAAATACGTTAGCCGCCGACACGCCCGTAGCAGTGGCAAAGTTGGTGCCGGTAGAGTCAGTACCGAACTTGCCAGCCGCGCCAGTCACGCTAGCCTGCAGAGTGGCCTTGCCCCCTGCAACGGAAGCCTCGCTGTAGTTACCTTTCATGGCAGTGGCACTGACATCTTTCATGCCGAACGAAATGCTTTCGTTGGAGTTCGCGCCGACCTGGAAGCTGCTGCCAGAGAACGAGCCGTCCAGCAAGTTACGACCACCGAAAGTAGTGGTGTTGGCGATACGGGTCAGTTCGCCCGACAGCGCGGTGAATTCCTGTTGCATGGAGGTACGGTCGTCATCGCTGTTCGAGCCGTTGGCCGATTGCAGGGCCAGTTCACGCATACGCTGCATGATGTTGCCGGAAGTCGCCATGGCGCCTTCAGCGGTTTGGGCGATGGAGATACCGTCGTTGGCGTTCTTGACCGCTACACTCAGGCCTTTGATCTGGGTGGTCAGACGGTTGGAAATCTGCAGGCCAGCAGCGTCATCTTTGGCGCTGTTGATTTTCAGGCCGGAAGACAAGCGCCCCATCGTAGTCCCCAGAGCGTCGGACGATTTGTTCAGGTTCTTCTGAACGCTCATGGAAGTGATGTTGGTGTTAACGGTTAAAGCCATGACGAAATCCTCGTGGTATGGATACTGCGGCTTCCGGCCCTGGCAACCGCCGGGTGTGGCCTAGAGAACCTACGTAATAGTTATCGTCGGGCCTGCCAGTTGCTTGAGGGCTTTTTTGAAAAAAAATGCCATCATGCTGCTAGTCCACATAAATCAAAGGGTTGGGGATTGCATGATGGCTACTGAGGGCATGGCTTGAGACAGGGTCATGGCTACCAGGCGCATGCGTTGAGTGTGATTTAGCTGACCCTGTAGAGGCCCGTCCAGCCCGCTGGGCTGCGCTGTCGCGCAGAGAACAAGGTCTGCAAGCGCGGCCCAATACCCTGTAGGAGCGCGCCTTGCGCCGCGATGGCCCGCGCAGCGGGCCCAAATCCAGGCACCCCGGTCTCACTGGAGGCATTGGTCCCAGGCAGGTTGCGGCAGCTCACCTCGCCATCCTGGAAAACCGCAGTCGCCACTCGACCGGTAGACCGCTCGGGAGCCTCACTCTGGCTGTATCACCGTGGAGACCCAGGCATATCCCACTGTCTGGTTTAGGGCCGCTACGCGCCCCATCGCGGCACAAGGCGCGCTCCTACCTGGCTGGCGCCATGCCAGGAGGAGGCTATAGACACCCGCTGAGACCCCTAAAGTGTGCGGGCTTGCCCGCGAAGCAGGCACCGTGGTGTATGGCACCGGCTTCGCCGGTGTTCGCGGGCAAGCCCGCTCCCACAGAGTGGTGCCGCCGCGCTTGCAGGCTTTGTTCTCTGCGCGACAGCGCGGCCCAGGGGGCTGGGCGATCTCCCACAGGGCTCGATCGCAAGGGCGTTACAAAATCCAAGACATGCACCACCCACAAAAAAAGGCGCCTGACGAAATTCGCCAGGCGCCTTTTTCAAACCTCATGCAGATCAGTCGCGATAGAGAATCGCCGATCCCCACGACAAGCCAACACCAAAACCGCTGATCGCCACGCGCTTCCAGGCGCCATCGAGCATGTGCTTCTCGAGCAGCAGCGGCACGCTGGAAGACACGGTGTTGCCGGTCTCGAGCATGTCCTTGACGAATTTTTCCGGCTGCTCTTCGAATCGCCGCGCCACGGCGTCGACGATCGCCGCGCTGCCCTGGTGGATGCAGAAGGCGTCGATGTCCGCCGAGGTCAGGCCAGAGGCGTCGAGCAGTTCGTGCAGGTGCGCCGGGACCTTGAGCAGGGCGAAGTTGAACACCTGACGGCCGTTCATGAAGAAGTTGCCTTCGGTGACTTTCAAGTGGGCAGCGCCCGAGCCATCGGTGCCGAAGCGTGCCTGGCCCAGTTGCCACTGGGCGCCCTCGCCCATCCAGGTGGCCGTCGCGGCGTCGCCGAACAGCATGGTGGTGTTGCGATCCTCTGGATCGACGATCTTCGAATACGGGTCGGCGGTGATCAACAGGCCGTTCTTCAGACCCGCGGCGTCCATGAACCCCTTGATCGCATACAGGCCGTAGACATACCCGGAGCAGCCCAGCGACACGTCGAACGCCGCCACCGCGGTGGACAGGCCGAGCTTGTCCTGGACGATGGCAGCCGTGTGCGGCAAGCCCTCTTCGTCACCGTTCTGGGTCACCACGATCAAGGCGTCGATCGACTGCGGATCGAGCTCGGGGTTGCGGGCGAACAAGGCCTTGGCGGCTTCGACGCACAGGTCCGAGGTTTCCTGCTCGTCAGCCTTGCGCGGCAGGAAGGTCGAGCCGATCTTGCCGAAAATGAACTCTTCGTCCTTGCCGAACTTCGCACCCTGGGCATAGTTGTCCAGGCCAGCGGTGGGCACATAACTCGCGATACTTTTGATGCCAATCATTCTGGCTTCCCAATGAAAACAGCCAAAGACCGCCACTCGCTGAATTGAGGGCGCCGACTACCGGGCTCACTACTTGAAAAATCCGGTAGCAAAATGTTGCAGCAGCTGCCGCATAGAATACAGGGAAGATGCTCGATTTGACCTATTGGTCACACTGAATTCTCGCACAACGCCCGTTCAGCCCGCCCACCAGGCATGAAAAAGCCCTGGCCGCACGGGTGCTGGCCAGGGCTTGGGAGGCCCGCGATCAGAGCTTGTTGAACAGGCTCAGCTGCGACAGACGGGCAAACGCCAGTTGCGAGGCCTCCAGCATCGCCTGTTGCAGGGTCAGGGTAATGGTCGCCGACGCCATGTCGGTATCACCGATGGCACTCTGGGTGCTCTTGTTCGCCAGGCCCAGGCTGGTGTTCTCCTGCTGCTGGAGGTCCAGCGAGTTGCCACGCGCACCGATCGCCCCGCGGGTGATGTCGATGCGCTCGCGGGCGCTGGCCAGGTTGGAGATCGCTGAATCGGTCACCTCTTTGAGCGCCGCCTGGGACGCGGCATCGGTCACCGGGTTCTGCAACGCCATACGCAACTGGCCCAGGGTGTCCAGCACATTCTGGGTCTTGTGCGTGTTGGCGTTCACGGCGAACTGGTCACCCGCGCCGGGCGGGCCATCGAGCTGGTAGGTGACCCCGGCCACCGTCAGCGCGTTGTCCGCGCCCACGGCACCGGTGGCCACCGGCTTGCTGTCGGCGCTGTAGGGCTGGGCGTACAGGGCATACTCGGTGGCGCTGGTGAATGTGATCACGCCGCCGTCGCTTGGGAAGGTGCTGCGGTACTTTTCGGCGTCGGTGATGCTAGCGCCCGTGACCTGGGCAGTGGAGCCATTGCCTGCGCTGCGGGTGGCCGTCAGGGTGTCCGGCTTGGCCTGTAGCGAAAACGTGTGCCCCGCCACGGCGGCGTTGGCGTCGTCACCCTCCTTCAGGGCGATGTCGATCTCGAATTCCACGCCGCGCAGCGAAATGATGTCGCCGCCTTCGGCAGTGTGATCGAACTTGCCATTGGTGGGCGTTTCGCTGGTGATGTCCTTGCCGGTGGCGTCGGTGACGCTGTATTCGGTGGCGCTGGTAAAGGTGATGGTATAGGGCTGGCCCGCCGCGAAGCGGTCGTTGTAGGTGCTGGCCGAGTTCATCAGCCCCTGGGACAGCCTTACCCGGCCGTCATCCGGCGTCGGGGCCGTCTGGCTCGACTGGGTGCGGCTATTATTGGTGGCCTGCTCGAAGACGCTGTAGCCGCTGTCGTTGGTGGCCAGTTTCAAGGTGTCGGACACCTGCAGGCTGAGCTGGGTCTGGTCGCCCTGGTAGCTGTAGGTGCCGTCGCTGTTGCGCACGTAGGGCGGCGAGGCGCTCTTGGAACCACCGAACATGTAATCGCCATTGGCGTCGCGCGAATTCAGCAGGCCAAAGACGTTGGCCTCGATTTCCTTGATCTCGCCGCTGATGGAGGTGCGGTCCGCGTCGCTCAGGCCGCCGTTGCCCGCCTGGATCGCCAGCTCGCTGGCGCGCTGCAAGGCGTCGTTGATGGTCGAGAGCACGCTCTCTTCCTGCAGCAAGGCATTGTTGACCGTGGTCATGTTGGCGCTGTACTGGTCCAGCAAAGCGCTCTGCTGCTGCAGCAGCAGCAGGCGGGCGGCGCCGACGGGGTCATCGCCCGCGGTCTGGATGCGTGAATTGGACGAGATCTGCTCGGTGGTCTTGGCCGTGTCCGAAAAGTTCTTCGAGTAGTTGTTGGCGCTGGTCTCATAGAACTGAGCAGTGGAAATACGCACGGTCAGCTACTCCTTAAAGGGCATTGATCAAGGTGGAGAAGGTCTCTTGCGCGGTCTTGATGATCTGCGACGACGCGGTGTAGTAGTGCTGGAACTTCACAAGGCTGGCCGCCTCGTCGTCCAGGTTGACCCCGGACACGGCACTGCGGCTTTCCTGGGCGGACTTGAGCACGGCCTCGGTAGCGGTGCTGTCGATCTTGGCCTGGCTGGCCTTGGCGCCCACCTGCTCGACCAGCGAGGCATAGGCGGAAGTGAAGCTGATGCCGCCACCGGACCCCGTGCCCACGGTCGATTTGGTCTGCAGCTCGAGCAGCGCGGCCGCGTTACGGTTGTCGGCCTTGCCATCGGCATTGAACGACAAGGTGAAGCTGTCGTTGGCCGCTGGGCTGCCACCGAGGGTGGTCTGGACACTGAAGGTACGTGGCTTGCCGCTGGCATCGAGGATCGGCGCGCCTGCCCCGTCGAGCATCGGCACGGCCACTGAAAGCGCGTTGTCCTGGCCGGGCACGACGCTGCCGGTGCCGATCTGGGTACCCTTGGCATCGAACAGGGTGTAACCCTGGGAACCACCGCTGGACGCCTGGAATACCACGCGCACCGGCATGGAGTTGCGGATCGAATCCTGCAACAACGCGGTGTCGGCGCCCCCGTGGACGTTCAGCACATCACCGAGGCTAGGCTGGGTGATGGTGCCAGTGCCGCCATTGCCACTGCCGGCCGTGGCACTGATCGGGGCGGCGAACGCCAGCTTGTTGGCATCGGTCAGCACCGTGCTGATGCTGCCGGCCGCGGCGCGGGTCGGGATCACCTTGAAGCTGTCGCCTGCCGCCAGGTTGCCGCCGTTGAGCTTGAGCGAGAAGCCGTCAATCACCGGGGCAGGGTCGGCGCCGAGGTCGAAGCTGCCCATCTCGGTGCCGTCGGAGCGCCGCACGCTGTACTGGTTGGCGCTGGTGAACTTGACGTCGTAGTCGTAAGCGGTCAGGCCACCGCTGTTGGCGATGGTGACGTCCAGGTTCCCGGAGCCTGCGCTGTTGGCCGACGATGCCAGGCTACGCTGGGCCAGGGCGGCGGCGCTGTTGATGCTGGAGAACAGGTTGCTGCCGAACTGGGCGTTGGCATCGAGCCCCTGCCCCAACTGGCTGTTGATGCTGTCGGCCACCACCAGCGCGACCCGCCCGAGCTCGTTCATCGCCGGCGCCAGCACATCGCTGCGGTAGCGCAGCAGGCCGCCAATGGTGCCGCCGGACATCACCGAGGTGACATCCGAGCTGAAGGTACCGTAGTCGATCTTGAGCCCGTACTGGCTCTTGTCGGTAGTGCCGGGGGCGACCGACAGGGTGTTGGCGCGGTTGCCGGTCACCAACGACTGGCCGGTGCCCAGGTACACGTCAAAGTTGCCGGCACGCTCCTGCACCGTCACGCCGACCAGCTCGTTGAGCGAGCGCACGGCCTCGTTACGGGCATCGAGCAGGTTGTTCGGTGTATTGCCGCCCGCTGAAAGCTGCACGATCTGCTTGTTGTATTCGGCGATATTGGCGGTCAGCTTGTTGACCTGCCCTGCCAAGGTGTCGAGCTGAGCGTTGATGACCTCGTTCTGCTGGCTCATCTGGTTGGAAACCGAATTGAAGCGATTGCTCAAGGTCTGCGCCTGGGTCAGCAACAGTTGCCGTGAGGCAACATCGCCGGGCTTGGCCGACGCGGTCTGCACGGCAGAGAAGAACGAGGTGAGCACCGAGCTGATGCCGGTATCACGGTCAGCCAGCAACTTGTCGATACCGGTGATCTGGTCCTGATACGCCAGGGCATCGGACTGCAACGAGGTCGCCGTCTGCAGTTGGTTGTCCAGGTAGGCACTGTAGATCCTGCGCACGTCCGAAAGGGTCGTACCCGTGCCCAGAAAACCGACGCCGATATTCTGCATCGCTGCGGCGCTCTGGACGGCCTGCTGACGCGAATAGCCCGAGGTTGCAGCGTTGGCGATGTTGTTACTGGTCACCGACAGGGCCGCTTGGCTGGCGTTCAGGCCGCTGAGGCCGATCGAGATCAGGTTGGACATGCTTCAATCCTTATAGATTCGTGGAACTGCCAGCCATGGCGTATTGCTGGGTGGGTTGGATCTGTTGGGCAATGCTGATGATCTTGCGGGCGTAGCCAGGGTCGGTGGCGTAGCCGGCCTTTTGCAGCTCTCTGGCAAACTGCTCGGGGTTATCGGCCGACTTCACGGCATCTTGATAGCGGGCGTTGTTCTGCAGCAGGCTGACCAGGTCGTGGAAGCTGTCCTGGTAGGAGTCATAGGAGCGGAACGCGGCCGTCTCCTTGACGAACTGACCACCACGGAACTCGCTGGTGATCGCCCGCGCCTGGTCGCCCTGCCAGTTGCCGGTGGCCTTGATGCCGAACAGGTTGTGACTGCTGCTGCCATCGGCCTGGCGCATGACCGACTTGCCCCAGCCGGTTTCCAGGGCCGCCTGGGCCACCAGGTAACGAGGGTCGATACCGATGCGCTTGGCGGCCTGCTCGGCCATGGGCAGCATGGTGGCGACGAACTCGGCGCTGTCGGCGAAGGCTTTCTTCGCTGGCGCCAGTGGGGGCTGGGCCATGGCGCGGCCATAGACCTGCATGGTGCCCGACGCGGCAACGGCCTGCGCCGGCTCCGCGTCGTTCTTGAGCCCCGCATCGCCCCGCACGCCCTGGCGCGCCGGCAAGGCGGCGGTGTTGGTCACCGCTGGCGTGCCGGTGGCCGACGGCACGATGCCGGTCAGCAGGCGATCGGTGAGCTTGCCGGGCAGCGCCAGGCGGCGCGAATTGAGCGCAGCCACGTCGTTGCGCGCGCCGCCAGCCTCCTGGGCATGCGCCGGCGCCACGACACGGGTGCCCCACAGTGCCGGCTGGTTGCCGTCGACCCGCGGGAACGGGCTAGGGTTGGCCGCGACGCTGCCCTTGTTCTTGGACAGCTGGCGCATCAGCACGTCCTGCAGGCCGATGCCGCCCCCTTCGCGGGACATGCTCACGGCCAGCTGCTGGTCGTACATCTCTTGGTATTGCTTGACCGTCTCGGTGTTCATCGGGTTGTCGGCGGCCAGCACGTCGCTGGCCTTGCGCGAGGCCTTGAGCATCTCGCTGACGAACAGCGATTCGAACTCCTGGGCCACCTTGCGCAGGTTGGCCTCGCTGTCGCGGTCGCCGACCTTGAGCGAGTTCAGGCGATTGAGGTCGGTGTACGATCCGCTGTCGGCCGTACTGGAGACCAGGCTCTTGGGGTTCATCGCCAGCGTCCTCAGATCACGATCAGGTCGGCCTGCAAGGCGCCGGCCTGTTTCAGGGCTTCAAGGATGGCCATCAGGTCGCTGGGCGCCGCGCCGACCTGGTTCACCGCACGGACGATCTCATCGAGCGTGGTGCCTGGGCCGAACTTGAACATCGGCTTGGCTTCCTGCTCGGCGTTGACCCGCGAACGCGGAACCACGGCGGTCTGGCCATTGGAGAACGGCCCCGGCTGACTGACGATCGGGTCTTCGGTGATGGTCACGGTCAGGCTGCCGTGGGTCACCGCCGCGGGCGAGACCTTGACGTTCTGGCCGATGACGATGGTGCCGGTACGCGAGTTGATGATGACCTTGGCCACGGCCTGGCCGGGGTCGATCTCGAGGTTTTCGAGGATCGACAGGTAATCGACGCGCTGGCTCGGGTCCATCGGTGCGCTCACCTGTACCGACCCCCCATCCAGGGCTTGGGCGACACCTGGGCCGAGCAGTTCGTTGACCTTGTCGACGATACGCTTGGCGGTGGTGAAGTCAGGCCGATTGAGGTTCAAGGTCAGGCTGTTGCCCTGGTTGAATCCGCTGGGCACGGCGCGTTCGACGCTGGCGCCACCGGGAATGCGACCGGCCGACGGGACGTTGACGGTGATCCGCGAGCCGTCGCGGCCTTCGGCATCGAAGCCACCGACCACCAGGTTGCCCTGGGCAATGGCGTAGACGTTACCGTCGATGCCCTTGAGCGGGGTCATCAGCAGGCTGCCGCCGCGCAGGCTCTTGGAGTTGCCGATCGACGACACGGTGATGTCGATCACCTGGCCGGGCTTGGCGAACGCCGGCAGGTCGGCATGCACCGACACCGCTGCGACGTTCTTGAGCTGCACGGTGCCGGTCCCCGCCGGCACCTTGATGCCGAATTGCGACAGCATGTTGTTGAAGGTCTGCAGGGTAAATGGCGTCTGGGTGGTCTGGTCACCCGTGCCGTTCAGGCCCACCACCAGGCCATAGCCGATCAGCTGGTTGGTGCGCACGCCTGAAATGCTGGCAATGTCCTTCAGACGCTCGGCATGGACGCCGAACGCGCAGGACAAAAGGATCGTCGCGGCAAGCAACTGCCTGAAATTGAACATGGGCATCCGCACTCAGAAAGGCCACAGCGGGCTGAGGAAGAAGCGGTCCAGCCATCCGGGCTGGCTGGCGTCGGCAAAGGAGCCGGTCCCCGAATAGGTGATGCGCGCATCGGCCACGCGGGTCGAGGGCACGGTGTTGTCGGTGGCGATATCGTCGGCACGGACCAGGCCTGCGATACGCACCAGCTCGTCGCCCGTGTTGAGGGTCATCCACTTCTCGCCGCGCACGGCGACGATACCGTTGGGCAGCACGTCGGCCACGGTGACGGTGATCGAGCCGGTCAGGGTGTTGCCCTGGGCCGCCTTGCTGTCGCCCTTGGTCGAGCGGTCGCCGCTGTAGCCAGCGTCCAGGCTCAGGTCCCCGCCGCCGAAGGGATTGTTGGTGTTGGGTACGGCGCCAAACAATGAACTCAAGCCCAGGCTCGCCTTGCTGTTCTTGGCAATCTGCGAGTTGGCGCTCTTGCTCGCCGAGGTGCGCTCGTTGAGGGTGATGGTGATGATGTCACCGACCCGGAACGCCTTGCGGTCGCCATACAGGTTCTGCTCGAAACCGGCCTGGTAGATCGAACCGTTGTTCGCCGCCGCCGGCAGCGGGGTACGCGGCAACACCGGCGCGTAGTACGGGTCGTTGGGCTTGGCCGACGGTGCAACGCAGCCAGTCAGCAACACCACGCCACCCAGGGCGAAGACGGATAACAGACGATTCATGACGCTTACCTCACGGTGTAACAGGGCTGCAGTTGCGACTGCCAAGGCTTTCAGGGCTTAGAGCTGCTGGGTAACGAACGAGAGCATCTGGTCAGCGGTGGAGATGACCTTGGAGTTCATCTCGTAGGCACGCTGGGTGGTGATCATGTTGACCAGCTCTTCCACGGTGCTGACGTTGGAGTTTTCCAGGGTCTGCTGCAGGGTGGTGCCGAAGCCGTTCAAGCCTGGGGTGCCGATCTGCGGCGCGCCGCTGGCGGCGGTTTCCAGGAACAGGTTGCCGCCCATCGCCTGCAGGCCAGCCGGGTTGATGAAGTCGGCGGTCTGGATGTTGCCGATGACTTGCGCGGCCGGGTTGCCGGCGGTGGTGATCGACACGGTGCCGTCCTGGCCGACGGTGAAGGTCTGCGCCTCGGGCGGGACGATGACGGCAGGCTCCAGGGCGTGGCCGCTGGCGGTGACGATCTGGCCATCGGAGTTCAGGTGGAAGGTGCCGTCGCGGGTGTAGGAGACGGTGCCATCAGGTTGCAGGACCTGGAAGAAGCCACGGCCATTGATCGCCATGTCCAGGGGGTTCTCGGTGGTCTGCAGGCTACCGGTGCTGAAGTTCTTCTGGGTGCCGACGATGCGCACACCGGTACCGACCTGCAGGCCCGACGGCAGCTCGCTGTCTTGGGTCGATTGGGCACCGGGCTGGCGCTTGATCTGGTACAACAGGTCCTGGAACTCGGCACGGTCGCGCTTGAAACCGGTGGTCGAGGCGTTGGCCAGGTTGTTGGAAATGACCGTCAGGTTGGTGTCCTGGGCGGACAAGCCGGTTTTACTGACCCAAAGAGCCGGAAGCATAGTGTTCTCCTCGTGCGCCTGTTTTACGGCACCCGTTCAAATGTGATTAGCCGATTTGCAAAACCCGAGCCATGGCTTCATCGCCTTCCTTGGCCGTGTTCATCATCTTGACGTGCAGCTCGAACTGCCGGGCCAGCGCCAGCACCGAGGTCATCTCCTCGACGGCGTTGACGTTGCTCGCCTCGAGGAAGCCCGAGACCACCTTGACGTTGACATCGGCCTGCGCAGGCTGGCCGCTCTTGGTGTGGAGCATGCCGTCCTGGCCCTTGGTCAGGTTGGCAAGGTCTGGCTTGACCAGCTTGATGCGGTCGACCTCGGCCATCACCCGCGGGTCTTCACCCATGGCGCGAATACTGATGGTGCCGTCCTCGCCGATTTCGACCTTCTGCTCTGGCGGCACGGCGATCGGGCCGCCGTTGCCGAGCACCGGCATGCCGTTGCCGGCGCGCAGCACGCCGAGGGCGTCAATGTTCAGGCTGCCGGTGCGCACGTAGGCTTCGCTGCCATCCGGTGCCTGCACGGCGATGAAGCCATTGCCGCTGACGGCCACGTCCAGGTCACGACCGGTTTCCTGCAGCGCGCCCGGGGTGAAGTCGGTGGCCGGGCGCTCGGTCAAGGCATAGGCCCGCGCCGGAAAGCTGTCGCCGAACACCGGCATCGAACGCGCCTGCTCCAGGTCGCGCTGGAAACCATTGGTGGAAATGTTCGCCAGGTTGTTGGCATGGGCCCGCTGGGCCAACGCGTTCTGGCTGGCGCCGGTCATGGCCACGTAAAGCATCTTGTCCACAGAGTCTCCTTCGCGCGTTCACAGGTTGCGCTGTCGCATTAAGGCAGGCTAAGCAATTATCGAACCAACTCGCTCGCGCCCGTCATTGCGGGGCTGCAGCGCATTGAAGGGGGCTATACCGTCAGATTTTCGGCAAAAGATTGCCAGCCACCGGCAAACCGCTCAGGGAGCGCGGCATCCGGCGTTGTTGTAAGGCCCTGCGTGCAATACCCATCCCTCCCCGGGCTTGGTCTGCGCGCACAGGTAACGTCCGGTCAGCTTGCTTTGCCACTGGTAAAAAGGCGCGGGCGCCGCGTGTAACGGGACGTTGATCATCAGCAGCGCGATCAGCGTCGTCGAAAAGATCAGTCTATTCACCAGTACCCCCTGCCATCCAAACGAACAAACGCTAAATCATTGATTTAGCTGAACCTCGTAGGAGATCGCTCAGCCTGCTGGGCTGCGCTGTCGCGCAGAGAACAAAGCCTGCAAGCGCGGCGCAATACTCTGTGGGAGCGGGCTTGCCCGCGAAGCAGGCACCGCGGTGTATGGCACCGGCTTCGCCGATGTTCGCGGGCAAGCCCGCTCCCACATGGTTCAGCTAAATCAATGAGTTAGCGTTTGTTCTATAGAAGCGGCCTTGTGCCGCGATGGACCGCATTGCCGGCCTGCCGGGGCCGGTGACCTGCACAACCCTTACGCCATCTGGATGATGGTCTGCATGAGGGTGCTTTCGGTGGAGATCGTCTTGGCGTTCGCCTGGTAGTTGCTTTGCGCCTTGATCAGGTTGACCAACTCGCCGGTCAAGTCAACGTTGGAATCCTCCAATGCGCCGCCAGCGATCTTGCCCAGCGTCCCAGTGTCGGGCCTGCCATCCACCGCCACGCCGGATGAGTAGGACTCCTGCCAGTTGGTGCCGCCAAGCGGCGTGAGACCCTGCACGTTGGCAAAGTTGACGATCGCCACCTGGCCAATCACCTTGTTCTGGCCGTTGGTGAAGTTGGCGAACAGGTTGCCGCCTTGGTCGACCGACAGGCCAGTGAGCTCCCCTGTGGCATAACCATCCTGACTCTTCGCGGTGGTGGCCGAGGCTGCGTTGTACTGGGTGGCACCCAGCATATCCAGGCTCACCCCACCCGCGTTGGCGGTCGCGCCATTGCTGCCCCAGGTGCCCGCCGCACTCTTTTCGGCAGGCACCCAGCCCTCGAGCCTGAACGACTTGTCTGCCCCGATCGACAAGCCACCGGGGACCGGCCCCGCCGTCATGCCGGCGGCATCCAGAACGCCATCGGACTGGAAGGGCAGCTGGTTGACCAGCGGCGCAGTCGAAGTCGGGTCGCTCGGGTTACGCCCATCGATGGTGGTGTACATCGACCAGGAGTTGCTACCGGTGTCCTTGACGAAATACTGGTTCAACTGATGCGCATTGCCTTGGCTGTCAAAAACATCCGTATTGAACGTGTAGTTGTAGGTGTTCACATTGGAGGGATCGAACGGCGTCACGCTGGGTGCGGTGGCGGTCGAGTTGAGGTTGACGGTTTCAGAGATCCGCGAGGTCGGATTGGGCGTCAGGTTCGACGTATCGATCTTCAGGTTCGTCAGCCCGCCCTGAATGATATTGCCCTGGGTATCAGCCGCGTAGCCTTGCAGGTTGGCGCCGGAGGAATTGACCACATTGCCTTCCTTGTCGCTGTAGAAAGCACCCGCGCGGGTATAGATCTTCGAGCCATTGTCATTCATGGCAAAAAAGCCGTTGCCATCGATGGCCAGGTCCAGGCTCTGGCCCGTGCTGTTGATATTGCCGGAAGTAAACAATTGCGACACCGCAGCGGTGGTCACGCCACTGCCAGCGCTGGTGCGACCGCTGGCCCCGCGAATGGAGGCCGCATATTGATCGGCAAACTCCGCCCGTGACGCCTTGAAGCCGGTCGTGGCTACGTTGGCGATGTTGTTACCGGTGACGCTCAGGGCCTTGTTGGCTGCATAAAGCCCGCTCAGGCCAATATTGAAAGACATTTGCTCACTCCTGCCGCTCGAATCGGCCCTTAGATTCCAATCGTTTGTACTTTCGACAATGCCACGCTACCCAGGCCTGCCAGATTCAACATCATTTCCGAACCGTTGCCGCCCATGGTCACGCTACTCACCATCGCTGGCAGGTTGGTAGCCATCGCGGTCTGCGCGCCGTCGACTTCGCCCGTGGCCTTGAAGGTGTAGACCCCAGCAGGCGCCAGCTCACCGTCGCTGTCCTTGCCGTCCCAGGCGAAATCGACCCTGCCGCCCGACTTGCTGCCCAGGTCGATGCTGCGCACCAGTTCGCCTTCAGCGTCATAGATGCCGACCTTGACCGCCGAGCTGGAAGCAGTGAGGTTGATCGACCCCTTCATCTCCTTGCTGGTGTCCACCTCGGTCGAGTCGGTTTGCACGATGACGTTGCGCCCGACCAAGGACGAGGCCTGCAACGCCTGTGAAGACTGGAAGCCGCTCAGGATGGAGGACACGGAGCTGTTGAGCGTCTGCATGCTCTCAAGGCTGCTGAACTGCGCCAGCTGTGCGACGAACTCACCGTTCTCCTGCGGATCGAGCGGGTTCTGGTTCTGCATCTGGGTCACCAGCAGCTGCAGGAACGCATCCTTGCCCAGCGCGCTGCCGGCGGTGCCGGTAGTGCTGCTGGTGGCGCTCTCGGGCTTTTGCAAAGACGTCAGTACCGCGTTGGCAGCGCCACTGGTCGAATCGATAGTACTCATGGCGATATCCTTATCACTGACCCAGGGTCAGCACCTTCTGCATCATGGTCTTGGCGGTGTTCATCAGCTCGGCGTTGGTCTGGAACGAACGGTTGGCCGAGATCATGTCAGCCATCTCCTCGACCACGTTGACGTTCGGGTAGTAGACGTAGCCGTCCTTGTTCGCCGCCGGGTGGTTCGGCTCGTAGCGCGCCTCGAGGTTGCTCTGGTCCTCGACGATACCCATCACCTGCACGCCCTGCCCCGCCTCGCCCTGGTCCTGGAACAGGGACTGGCCGACACCGCTCTGGGCCTGCTGGAAGGTGGTGGCGAAGACCGGGTGGCGGGCGCGGTAGGTCTGGTCGATGCTCGAGGAGACGGTCTCGGCGTTGGCGATGTTCGAGGCGACGGTGTTGAGGCGGGTGCTCTGGGCACTCATGCCGCTACCGGCGATATTGAAGACACTGGCAAGGGACATGGATCACTCTCCGCGCAGGGCCGACATCAGCCCTTTGAATTTACTGTTGAGCAGCGTGAAGCTGGCCTGGAAGCCGATGGAGTTTTCGGCGTAGTTCGACTGTTCGATCTGTGCGTCCACGGTGTTCTGGTCGATCGACGGCTGCATCGGGGTGCGGTACTGCAAGGACTCGTCGCCCATGCTCAGGCTTTGGGCCTCGATGTGCCGGGTGTTGGTCCGCTCCAAGGCGAAATGACCGCTCTGGCGCTTCTCGCTCTCGGCGGCCAACACCGAGGAGAAGTCCATGTCGCGCGCCTTGTAGTTGGGCGTGTCGGCGTTGGCGATGTTATTGGCCAGCACCTCGGCACGCTGGCCGCGGAAGCTCAGTGCCTTTTCATGGATGCCGAGCGCTTTGTCGAAGCTGATGCTCATGTCAGGGAAACCTTCGAAGGTTGACCGGAGTGTTCGTTGGCTAAGCTCTAGCAAGCCTTGTGCCAACAGATCAAACACCGGTTTTTCGAGGGTTCCAGCCTCTTGCCGCTCCCGCCACTGCCAGAAAAGCGGCAACGCTTTTCCGCCTGGCGTCAGCAAAGCGGCAAAACAGCAGCCTCAAGCCTCAAGCCTCAAGCTTCAAGCTGCAAGAAAAAGCCGCTCTGCATGCGCCTTCAGCTTGCCGCTTGCCGCTTATTTGGCCTGGTAGATGATGCCTGGGCTGCACTGGACCATACGGTAGTGTTCCGGCAGGCCATTGAGGGCTTCGGAGGCGCCGAGGAAGAGGTAGCCGCCGGGCTTGAGGGTGCTGTGGATGCGCAGGAGGATGTCCTTCTTGACCTGGGCAGAGAAGTAGATGAGCACGTTGCGGCAGAACACGATGTCGAACTTGCCCAGGCTGGCATAGCTGTCGAGCAGGTTGAAGGAGCGGAATTCGACGCGGTTGCGGATCGCGGGCTTGATCGCCCAACGGCCGGGAGCCTTGACGTCGAAGAAGCGCTGCAAGCGTTCCTGGGACAAGCCTCGGGCAATGGCCAGGCTGTCGTACTCGCCGGTCTTGCAGTTGGCCAGCATGGCACCGGACAGGTCGGTGGCGAGGATTTGCGCGCCCATCTTCAACTGGCCGAGGTGGCTGCGCTCGAATTCGTCGATGGCCATGGAAATCGAATACGGCTCCTGCCCGGACGAACAGGCCGCCGACCAGATACGCAGACGCTGCCCAGGATTGGCCTTGATCTGCTCGGGCAGGACCTTGTGCTTGAGCACCTCGAACGGATAGGTGTCGCGAAACCACAGGGTTTCGTTGGTGGTCATGGCATCGACCACCTGTTCGCGAAGGCCGCTGCGTGGCTGGGTCTGAATACGCTGCACCAATTCGCTCAACGATTTGATGCTCTGGCGCTCCATCAGCTTGTTGAGACGGCTGGAGACCAGGTACTGCTTATTCTCGCCCAGCAGGATGCCACAGGCTTTTTCCAGAAAGACCCGGAACTGTTCGAAATCCAAATTACCCGTAGACAAAGCTGCCGCCTCTCAAATCGTCTGTAGCGCCAGGGTCAGACCCCTGGCGGTTCAATGCGTCGCCTTGATGCGATCGACTACCCGCTGGGCCAGGTCATCCGGCTTGAACTTGGCCAGGAAGTCATCGGCGCCGACCTTCCTGACCATGGCGTGGTTGAACACGCCCGACAGGGAAGTATGCAGGATGATATGCAGCTTTTGCATGCGCGGATCGTTGCGAATCTCCGCGGTCAGGGTATAGCCGTCCATTTCCGGCATTTCAATGTCGGAGATCATCATCAGGAATTCTTCCTCCGGACGCTTGCCCTCATCGACCAGCTTGCGCAGATAATCCAGGGCCTGGCGGCCATCGTTGAGCGCCACCACCTCGACGCCGACGGTCTGCAGACAACGGCTGACCTGCTTGCGCGCCACCGACGAATCGTCGACCGTCAACACCCGCAGCATCACGGCCTTGTCCTGGACCTCCGCATCGACCACACCTTCGGAGATCGCCTCCGACGTCGGCGCCACCTCGGCCAGCACCTTCTCCACGTCGATGATTTCCACCAGCTTGTTGTCGATCCGGGTCACGGCCGTCAGGTAGTGATCGCGGCCGGTGCCCCTGGGCGGCGGATGGATCTCTTCCCAGTTCATGTTGACGATGTGCTCGACCGAGTGCACCAGAAACCCCTGGGTCTTGGTGTTGTACTCCGTGATGATCACGAAGCTGTTGCGCGTCTCTTCCTGAAGACCGGGCAGACCGGTTGCCATCGACAGGTCGAGGATGGGAATGGTCGCTCCCCGAATATTGGCGACACCGCGCACCACTGGATGGGACTTGGGCAACACCGTCAGGCTCGGGCACTGCAGCACCTCCCGTACCTTGAACACATTGATGCCATAAAGCTGCGCGCCATTGAGGCGGAACAACAGCAGCTCGAGGCGATTCTGCCCCACCAGTTGCGTGCGCTGGTTCACCGAATCCATAACACCAGCCATGCCAGACTCCTTCACAACGTTTTCAGCTTGCGTACCAAGTCGGCACGGGCTTTGCTTTTTTGAGTGTCATGCACATTAAAACGACATTTTCCCGACGACTGACGCGCCTGTTGCCTGGCCTGCTGGCCGTGCTGTGCCTGTGGGCACCCGGCGCGCGCTCGCTGGCTGACGCGTTTACCTTGCCTGAACAGCTTATCGGTGCCACCCAAGGGTTTCTTGAGTTCACCGTCGAAGATTATCTGGCGAGCAGCCAGACCGACGGCCGCTACGACATCCAGGTCAACACCCTTGACCCGCGCTTGCGCATGCCGGTGTGCCCGCAGCCACTGGACGCCAGCCTGGAAAGCCCAGCCCAGCCAATCGGCCGGGTGACGGTACGGGTGCGCTGCAATGGCAGCGCGCCGTGGACGGTATTCGTGCCGGCGCAGGTCCGCCTGTTCCGTGACGTGGTCACCATGGTCCGACCGCTCAAGCGCGAGAGCGTGGTCGGTGCGGACGACGTCGCCCTGCGCGAACGGGACGTCGGCCTGCTCAATCAAGGTTTTTTGACGCAACTGGACCAGGCGGTGGGCATGAAGCTGCTGCGCCCGACGGTGATGGACCAGGTGCTGACCCCGCAGCACCTGGAACAGGCCGACGTGATTCGCAAGGGCGACCAGGTGGTGATCGTCGCCCGCAGCGGCAGCCTGGCCGTGCGCATGCCAGGCGAGGCCCTGGCCAAGGGCGGCCTGAGCGAACAGATCCGGGTGCGTAACCTGAATTCGAAACGGGTGGTCAAGGCCCGGGTCACCGGGCCCGGAGAGGTCGAGGTCACCATGTAACAGAATACTGGCGAGGAGGAACCGCATTTCCTAAACTGTGTCAGAACGGGTTAGGCGAGCTTGCTGAACAGGCGGCTGTGCATTTAAGCCTAAAGTTTCTTTCGGGTTGGCCGAAAACAAGGCAAGCGTCCAAACACCCAGAGGTTTTCTGATCATGGTCATCGACTTCAGTCGTGTGAATAACTCCCCGCCCATCACCGGCGGCGTGCGCGGCAACAGCGCATCCGGCAACGCCGAGAAAACCGGCGAAACCACCCAGGCTGCCCAAGGCGCCGGTGCCAGCGGAGAAGCGGTACACCTCAGCCCAGAGGCACAGCAGTTGCAGAAGATCAGCGACAACCTGCGCGACCAGCCAGAAGTCAACAGCGCCCGCGTGGCCGAGTTGAAGCAGGCCATCGCCGACGGCAGCTACCAGGTCGATGCCGGCCGGGTCGCCAGCAAACTGCTCAAATTCGAAGCCCAGCGCTGACCTGACGGCGCGCTGACTCCAAGGACGCTACAAGCCAAGAGCCAGCCATGCACGACACTACCCTGCTGCAACTGATCGAAGACGACATCGCGCCAACGCAACAGCTGCTCGAACTGCTGCAGAACGAAGCAGTGGCCTTGCATGGGCGCGACATGCCGCTGCTGGAGACCCTCCTGGCGCGCAAGCAGTCGTTGATCATTCTGCTCGAACAGCAGGGGCGGCGCCGCTCCAACCTGCTCACCAGCCTCGGCCTCAGCGCCGATCGCGCCGGCGTGCAGGCACTGGCTGCCCAGTCGCCCCACGGCGACGTCATGCTGCAGCAGCTCGACGTGCTCACCCAGCTGATGGATGCTTGCCAGAAGGTCAACGCGACCAACGGACGGATCATCCAGATGCAGCAGCACGCCACCGCCACCCAGATCAGAATCCTCATGGGCGGCGACGCGCCATCGCTCTACGACAACCGTGGCAGCACTTCGCCACTGGCCAAGCCTCGGGCCATCAGTCAGGCGTGATCAGTGGTATCAAGGCACGGTACATGCTGGCAAAATGCCGCTATTTGCGTGTGCCGTTTTGCCTGGAGATTGATAATCCGTGTTCCATGAAGCCGATGCTCCGCAGCCGCCAAAGGTGCTGGACACCCCCTTGGAAATCGCTGCGAACCTGCGATTGCTGCTAGAGAGCCACGACCCACTGATCATTACCTTTCATGAGCACAGTCAGCGATTCCAGAGCTATGTGGTGCATGTCGACCGCGACAGTAGCACCTGGGCGCTGGACGAGATGGTCCCGCGCGAGGGCGAGCGTTTCCTGGAAAGCGGCGAGCCCTTTCGCATCGAGGGCTTTCATGACGGCGTGCGCATCGCCTGGGAATACAACGGCCCGCTGAACATCACCCAGATTGACGGCCACCGCTGCTACCGCGGCGCGCTGCCACTGGAAGTGACCTACCATCAGCGGCGCAACGCGTTTCGCGCCGCCCTGAAACTCTCGCGGCTGATGGATATCGTCTTCGATGGCAGCAAGCTCAAGGGCCTCGGTGCCCTGCGCGGCAAGCTGCTGGACATTTCCGCCACCGGCTGCAAGCTGCGCTTTGACGGCAATATCGAGGACCGGCTACAGCTGGGCCAGGTGTACGAGAAGTTTTCGGCCGGTCCACCGCTGGGGTTGAGCCAGACGATGGTGGAGCTGCGCCACCTGCATTACGAAGAGCGCATCAACACCACTTTCGCCGGCGTGCGCTTCCATAACCTCAATGGCCAGATGCAGCGCAAGGTCGAAAGCTTCGTCTACCAGCTGCAGCGCGAAGCGCGCCGGTTCGACAAAGACGACTATTGATCGAACCTATCGCGGGGCACGTCCGGTCCTCGACGCGCGCCCCGCGATGGGTTTCATACTTGGGCAGGCTTGTCCGCCCCGGCTTCCTCGACGCCCTCCACCGCCTCCGCTGCTTCCTCGGCTTCGGTATCTTCAGCCGCCACCGGCGTCTGCATCTGCTCCTGCACCACCTGCTCATCGACACGCGGGTCAAGGGCCGCCGACAAGGGCGAGCCGGCCGCCGGCATGGCCACGTGGTGCAGCGGCGCATCGTCCACCTGGTGCAGGTTGGTCACGGCCTTCGGTCGAATTCGCCAGACCAGGACCAAGGCAAAGAACACGAAGAAGGCGTAGAGCATCTGCGGGCCGAACAGCTTCATCAGCACCCCGGCCGCCAACGGGCCGATGCTGGCGCCAACGCCATAGGTGATCAGCAGCATGGCGGTCAACGACACCCGCCGCTCGCTCTCCACGTGGTCGTTGGAAAACGCCACCGCCAGGGGATAGAGACCGAACTGCAGCAGCGAAATCAGAAAACCGATGCCGAACAGCAGCTCCAGCGGCACGCTGGGCAGGATCGCCAGTGGCAGCGCCATCAGCGCCAGGCCCAGCGCCAGGCTGCGGATCAACAGTGCCCGGTCGTAGCGATCGGATAGCCAGCCCAGCGGCCACTGCACCACCAGCCCCGCGAAGATGCAGCAGCCCATGAACAGACCGACCTGCTCGGTGGACAGCCCCTGGTTGGCCGCATACACCGGCGCCAGACCATAGAACGAGCCGACGATCAGGCCCGAGCCGAGCACCGTGATCAGCGACTGGGGCACGCGCTTGATGAAGAACTTCGGTTCCATCGGTGCCGGGTGCAAGGGCGCTGGGTGAATGCGCCGGGTCATCGCCACCGGCACCAGGCACAGGGCAAAGCACATGGCGACCAGCATCAGTAGCTCAGGCCCCAGCTGCGGATGCACCACCAGCACCAGCTGGCCGAGGACCAGGCCCAGGTAGGAGGCGATCATGTAGCCGCTGAACACCGCGCCGCGCTGGCGCGCGTCGGCCTGCTCGTTGAGCCAGCTCTCGATGACCATGTACTGGCACATCATGCCCAGGCCGACGATCATCCGCAGGCCCACCCAGGCCGGCAACCAGTTGCTCATGCCATGGCCGAGCACCGCCGCGCCGACGATGCCGGCACAGGTGGCGTAGGCGCGGATATGCCCGACCCGAGCGATCAGCCTGTGTCCGATCTTGCCACCCAGGGCGAGACCGAAATAGTTGGCCGCCATCAACGCACCGACCCAGAGGCTGTCGACGTTGTCGGCGGCCAGACGCAGGGCCAGGTAGGTACTGAGCAGGCCAGAGCCGATCAACATCATCAAGGCAGCGAAATACAGCGAGCGAAATGACTTCCAGATCTGTCGCATCAGCGTCCCGGTGGGCTCCTTGGGGCAAGTGGAGAAGTGCTTGAAAGCATAAGGGGAAAACCGGGGCAACGCAGGCCCATGTCGTCAAAAAACAGGTGCGCGGCGTGCCTGCACCTGTTTACGTCCGTGCCGGCCAAATCGGCCTCAGGCCTGCGCCGCCAGCACGCGCCGCTCCCAAGGGGTGATTTCGTTGAAGAAATCGGTCAGCTCCAGGGTCTTGGTCGCGATATAGCCTTCGATGAACTCCTTGCCGAACAGTTCCCGCGCCAGCGCGCTACGCTTGAGCCGCTCCAGTGCCCCATGCAGGGTACAGGGCAGGCTCAGGTGATCAGGCACGGCGAACTCGCCCTGAATCGCCGGGCTTGGCTGCAGGCGGTGCTCGATGCCATGCAGCCCCGCCGCCAGGCTGGCGGCGATGGCCAGATAGGGATTGGCATCGGCGCCGGGCAGGCGGTTCTCGACCCGCCGCGCCACCGGCGCGCTGGCTGGAATGCGCAGGCCGGCGGCGCGGTTGTCGTGCGACCAGCAGGCATTGTTGGGCGAGGCGTAGGGGTGGCAGAGGCGCTGGTAGGAGTTGACGTTGGGCGCAAACAACGCAGTGAAGTCGGCCATGCACGCCTGCAACCCACCGATGAAATGATGGAAGGTGTCGGTCGGCTTGCCATCGGCGCCGCTGAACACGTTGCGACCACTGCCGATCTGCACCAGGCTCTGGTGCAGATGCATCGAGCTGCCGGGCGTTCCGGCCAGCGGCTTGGCCATGCACACCACGGTCAGGCCGTGCTTGAGCGCCACCTCCTTGAGCAGGTGCTTGAACAGAAAGGTCTGGTCGGCCAGCAGCAGCGGGTCGCCGTGCAGCAGGTTGATCTCGAACTGGCTGACGCCCATCTCGTGCATGAAGGTGTCGCGCGGCAGGCCCAGCGCCGCCATGCACCGATAGACCTCGTTGAAGAACGGCCGCAGGCCATTGTTGGAGCTGACGCTGAATGCGCAATGACCGGCCTCGCGCCGGCCGTCCTTGCCCAGCGGTGGCTGGAATGGCTGGGAGGGGTCGGGATTGGCGGTAAAGACGAAGAACTCCAGTTCGGTGGCCACCACGGGCGCCAGCCCGAGCGCGGCGTAGCGGGCAATCACCGCTTTGAGCTGACCGCGGGTCGACAAGCCAGAGCCCTCCCCCGTCAATTCATTGGCATCACAGATTGCCAAGGCCCGAGGTTCGTCGCTCCACGGCAGCCGGAAGGTCTGTTGCGGATCGGCGACCAGGGCCAGGTCACCGTCGTCGCTGCCGTAGAACTTCGCCGGCGGGTAGCCGCCCATGATGCACTGCAGCAGCACCCCTCGCGCCAGCTGCAGGCGGCGGCCCTCGAGGAAACCCTCGGCGGTCATCACCTTGCCGCGCGGCACGCCATTGAGGTCTGGCGTGACGCACTCGATCTGGTCAACGCTCTGCAATCGCTCGGCGAATGAATGCTGGCCATTGGTGGTCATGACACTGTCCTTATTGTTTTCGCATGCCGTTAACGGCGACCAGGACAACATAGGCCGCCGGTGTTCAAGATATCAAGCAGTCAGGCGCAAGATGATCGCGACTCACTACGCCCGATCACGGCAAGGCCCGCATCCAGGGTGGCGACGCGCTGACCAGGGATCAGCCCGGCAACGCCATGCCATTGGCCGGCAACGGCAGCGCCGTCTTGTAGCGCACCTGCTTGAGGGCAAAGCTTGAGCGGATATTGGCCACGCCCGGCAGGCGGGTCAGGTAGTCGAGAAAGCGCTCCAGCGCCTGGATGCTGGGCAGCAGCACCCGCAGCAGGTAATCGGGATCACCGGTCATCAGGTAGCACTCCATCACCTCGGGACGCTCGGCGATTTCTTCCTCGAAGCGGTGCAACGCTTGCTCGACCTGCTTTTCGAGGCTGACGTGGATGAACACATTCACGTCCAATCCCAGTACCTCCGGTGACAGCAGTGTCACCTGCTGGCGGATCACGCCCAGCTCTTCCATGGCCTTGACCCTGTTGAAACAGGGTGTGGGCGAGAGGTTCACCGAGCGGGCCAGCTCGGCATTGGTGATGCGGGCGTTCTCCTGCAGGCTGTTGAGAATGCCGATATCCGTGCGATCAAGTTTTCGCATGAGAGAGATTCACCTGATTTTTGTGTTTATTCAGAATGTTTATCTCTTGGCTCGCATAAAGGCAACGAAGTTGAGAGAAAAATTCTCCTGCCGCCCCACTAAGATGTAATCAACGCTGACCCTTCGGTCACAAGCCGCCGTCAGCAGCGACCGCTTCAAAGCTCACAAAAACACAAGACCGAGCGAGCGTAAAAAGCATGAACGAGTACGCCCCCCTGCGTTTGCATGTGCCCGAGCCTACCGGCCGGCCAGGCTGCCAGACCGATTTTTCCTACCTGCGTCTGAACGATGCCGGCAAGGTGCGCAAACCCCCTGTCGATGTAGACGCCGCCGACACGGCCGACCTCTCCAATACCCTGATCCGCGTCCTTGACGCCGACGGCAATGCCTTGGGCCCGTGGGCCGAGGACATCGACCCCCAGGTACTGCGCCAAGGCATGCGCACCATGCTCAAGACCCGGCTGTTCGACAGCCGCATGGTCGTGGCCCAGCGCCAGAAGAAAATGTCCTTCTACATGCAGAGCCTGGGCGAGGAAGCCATCGGCAGCGCCCAGGCCTTGGCGCTCAATCGCAGCGACATGTGCTTCCCCACCTACCGCCAGCAAAGCATCCTCATGGCCCGCGACGTGTCGTTGGTGGAGATGATCTGTCAGCTGCTGTCCAACGAGCGCGATCCGCTCAAGGGCCGCCAGCTACCGATCATGTACTCGGTGCGCGAAGCCGGCTTCTTCACCATCAGCGGCAACCTGGCGACCCAGTTCGTGCAGGCGGTAGGCTGGGCCATGGCCTCGGCCATCAAGGGTGACACCAAGATCGCCTCGGCGTGGATTGGCGACGGCGCCACCGCCGAGTCGGACTTCCACACCGCCCTCACCTTCGCCCACGTCTACCGCGCCCCGGTGATCCTCAACGTGGTCAACAACCAGTGGGCCATCTCGACCTTCCAGGCCATCGCCGGCGGCGAAGCCACCACCTTCGCCGGACGTGGCGTGGGCTGCGGCATCGCCTCGCTACGGGTCGATGGCAACGACTTCCTGGCGGTCTACGCCGCCTCGCGCTGGGCCGCCGAACGTGCCCGCCGCGGCCTGGGCCCGAGCCTGATCGAGTGGGTCACCTACCGCGCCGGCCCGCACTCGACCTCGGACGATCCGTCCAAGTATCGCCCGGCCGACGACTGGAGCCACTTCCCGCTGGGCGATCCGATCGCTCGCCTCAAGCAGCACCTGATCGCCATCGGCCAATGGTCCGAAGAAGAGCACCAGGCGGTCACCGCCGAGCTCGAGGCGCAGATCATCGCCGCCCTCAAGGAAGCCGAGCAGTACGGCACCCTGGGCGCCGGCAATACACCGAGCGCCGCGTCGATGTTCGAAGACGTGTACAAGGAAATGCCCGACCACCTGCGCCGCCAACGCCAGGAACTGGGAGTCTGAGATGAACGACCACAACAACAGCATCGACCTGGAAACCGCCATGACCACCACCACCATGACCATGATCCAGGCCTTGCGCTCGGCCATGGATGTGATGCTCGAGCGCGACGACAACGTGGTGGTCTACGGCCAGGACGTCGGCTACTTCGGCGGCGTGTTCCGTTGCACCGAAGGCCTGCAGGCCAAGTATGGCAAGTCGCGGGTGTTCGACGCGCCGATCTCCGAAAGCGGCATCGTCGGCACTGCCGTGGGCATGGGCGCCTACGGCTTGCGCCCGGTGGTGGAGATCCAGTTCGCCGACTATTTCTACCCTGCCTCCGACCAGATCGTCTCCGAGATGGCGCGCCTGCGCTACCGCTCGGCCGGCGAGTTCATCTCCCCGCTGACCCTGCGCATGCCCTGCGGCGGCGGCATCTATGGCGGCCAGACCCACAGCCAGAGCCCGGAAGCGATGTTCACCCAGGTCTGCGGCCTGCGGACCGTAATGCCGTCCAACCCCTACGACGCCAAGGGCCTGCTGATCGCCTCGATCGAGAATGACGACCCGGTGATCTTCCTCGAGCCCAAGCGCCTGTACAACGGCCCCTTCGACGGCCATCACGACCGTCCGGTGACACCTTGGGCGAAGCACCCGGCCAGCGCCGTACCCGAGGGTTACTACACCGTACCGCTGGACAAGGCGGCCATCACCCGGCCCGGCAACGAGGTCACGGTGCTGACCTACGGCACCACCGTCTACGTGGCCCAGGTCGCCGCCGAGGAGACCGGCGTCGACGCCGAGGTGATCGACCTGCGCAGCCTGTGGCCGCTGGACCTGGACACCATCGTCGAGTCGGTGAAGAAGACCGGCCGTTGCGTGGTGGTCCATGAGGCCACTCGCACCTGCGGCTTCGGCGCCGAGCTGGTGGCACTGGTCCAGGAGCATTGCTTCCATCATCTCGAGGCTCCGATCGAACGGGTCACCGGCTGGGACACGCCCTACCCGCACGCCCAGGAGTGGGCTTACTTCCCAGGCCCATCGCGCGTGGGCACGGCATTGAAACGGGTCATGGAGGTCTGAATGGGCACGCACGTCATCAAGATGCCGGACATTGGCGAAGGCATCGCGCAAGTTGAACTGGTCGAATGGTTCGTCAAGGTCGGCGACACCATCACGGAAGACCAGGTGGTTGCCGATGTCATGACCGACAAGGCCACCGTCGAAATCCCCTCCCCGGTCAGCGGCAAAGTCCTGGCCCTGGGCGGCCAGCCTGGCGAAGTCATGGCCGTGGGCAGCGAGCTGATCCGCATCGAAGTCGAAGGCAGCGGCAACCACACCCAGGCCGCCGAGGCCAAGCCCCTGGCGGCCGAAACCGCCGCGCCAGCACCCGCCGCAGCGCCGCCCGCGCCTGCCGCACGCAGCGAAACCCCCACGGCGGTCAGCACACCGGTCAGCCCCCGCCCCGTGGCCGACATCGTGCCGCGCCAGGCCAACGAGCGTCCGCTGGCCTCCCCCGCCGTGCGCAAGCGCGCCCTGGATGCCGGCATCGAGCTGCGTTACGTACACGGCAGCGGACCGGCCGGGCGTATCCTCCACGAAGACCTCGACAACTTCCAGTGTGCCAGCGCCCAGGCCCCGACAGGCCATGCCCGCCGTACCGACAGTGAACAGGTCCAGGTGATCGGCCTGCGCCGCAAGATCGCCCAGCGCATGCAGGATGCCAAGCGCCGGGTCGCGCACTTCAGCTATGTCGAGGAGATCGACGTCACCGCCCTGGAAGACCTGCGCCAGCACCTTAACAAGCAGTGGGGCGAGACGCGCGGCAAGCTGACCCTGCTGCCCTTCCTGGTGCGCGCCATGGCCGTGGCCTTGCGCGATTTCCCACAGATCAACGCCACCTATGACGACGAGGCCCAGGTCATCACCCGCCATGGCGCGGTACATGTCGGCATCGCCACCCAGGGCGACAACGGCCTGATGGTGCCCGTGCTGCGCCATGCCGAGGCCGGCACCCTGTGGAGCAATGCCAGCGAGATCACCCGCCTGGCCCACGCCGCCCGCACCAACAAGGCCAGCCGCGAGGAGCTGTCGGGCTCGACCATTACCCTGACCAGCCTCGGGGCGCTTGGCGGCATCGCCAGCACGCCAGTGGTCAACACCCCGGAAGTGGCGATCGTCGGGGTCAACCGCATGGTCGAACGGCCAGTGGTGATCAACGGCCAGATCGTGGTGCGCAAGATGATGAACCTGTCCAGCTCGTTCGACCACCGCGTGGTCGATGGCATGGATGCCGCCCTGTTCATTCAGGCCGTGCGCGGCCTGCTGGAACAGCCCGCCTGCCTGTTCGTGGAGTGATCATGCAACAGACCCTTAACACCACCCTGCTGATTGTCGGTGGCGGGCCCGGCGGCTACGTGGCCGCGATCCGCGCCGGACAGCTGGGCATCCCCACGGTCCTGGTCGAAGGCCAGGCCTTGGGCGGCACCTGCCTGAACATCGGCTGCATTCCCTCCAAGGCGCTGATCCATGTGGCCGAGCAATACCACCAGGCCTGTCGGCACAGCGAAAGCCCGAGCCTGGGCATCAGCGTCTCCTCGCCACGCCTGGACATCGCCCAGAGCGTGGCCTGGAAAGACGGCATCGTCGACCGTTTGACCAGCGGCGTGGGCGCCTTGCTGAAAAAACACGGGGTCAAGGTCATTCACGGTTGGGCGAGGATCCTCGACGGCAAAAGCGTCGAGGTCGACGGCCAGCGCATCCAGTGCGAGCACCTGCTGCTGGCCACCGGTTCCAGCAGCGTCGAACTGCCGATGCTGCCCTTCGGCGGCCCGATCATCTCTTCGACCGAGGCCTTGGCCCCCACGGCTCTGCCCCGCCAACTGGTAGTGGTCGGCGGCGGCTACATCGGCCTGGAACTGGGCATCGCCTACCGCAAGCTGGGCGTTGCGGTCAGCGTGGTCGAGGCCCGTGAACGCCTGCTGCCCACCTACGACAGCGAATTGACGCAGCCGGTGGCCGACTCGATCAAGAAGCTCGGCGTCCAGGTGTACCTGGGCCACAGCGTCGAAGGCTTCGACAGCGACCGCCAATGCCTGTTGGCGCGAAACCCGGCCGGCGACACCCTGCGCCTGGAAACCGACCAGGTCCTCGTGGCCGTCGGCCGCCGCCCGCGCACCCAGGGCTTCAATCTGGAAAGCCTGGCGCTGAAGATGAACGGTGCCGCACTGGCCGTCGATGAGCGCTGCCAGACCAGCATGCGCAACGTCTGGGCCATCGGCGACCTGACTGGCGAACCGATGCTCGCGCACCGGGCCATGGCCCAGGGCGAAATGGTCGCTGAATTGATCGCCGGCAAGCCCCGGCGCTTCGAGCCAACGGCTATCGCCGCCGTGTGCTTTACCGACCCTGAGGTGGTGGTGGTCGGCAAGACGCCGGAGCAGGCCGAGCAACTGGGGCTTGACTGCATCGTCAGCCAGTTCCCCTTCGCCGCCAATGGCCGCGCCATGACCCTGGAGTCGAAAAGCGGCTTCGTACGCGTGGTGGCACGCCGTGACAATCACCTGATTCTTGGCTGGCAGGCGGTGGGCGTGGGGGTATCGGAACTCTCGAGCGCCTTCGCTCAATCGCTGGAAATGGGCGCGTGCCTTGAGGACATCGCTGGCACCATCCACGCACATCCGACCCTGGGCGAGGCCGTCCAGGAAGCCGCGTTGCGCGCGCTGGGGCACGCCTTGCATATCTGACACTGGAGCGGCTGTAGCCGATTTGACCCGCTGCCTGGCAGCGGGTCTTTTTTTTTGGGTTCGTCACGGATTGCCGACGCTGCGGACGCCACATATGTGTGGGAGATCGCCCAGAGAACAAAGCCTGCAAGCGCGGCACCCTACCCTGTGGGGGTGGCGGTTCGGCGCTCCCAGAGCGGTTCATCTAAATCAATGAGTTAGCACTCATTAGCCATGACCCGATATGCGCCGCCAGCGACACCTGCCTCAGGCAATCCGGATCAGTCGCTCCTTGAAGTGACGAGCACGAGAGACGTACGCGCTGGCATTTTCCCTTAGCCCGGCCAACGCGTCTTCATCCAGCTCACGCAGCGCCCTGGCGGGCACCCCGATGATCAACGAATTATCCGGGAAGGTCTTGCCCGCGGTGACCACCGCGCCAGCGCCGACCAGGCAGTTTCGCCCGATCACCGCGCCATTGAGCACGACCGCCTGAATCCCTATCAACGATCCCTCTCCGATCGTGCATCCATGCAGCATCGCTTGATGCCCGATGGTGACGTTCGCACCAACCGTGAGCGGGAAGCCCGGATCGGTATGCAGCACCGCGCCTTCCTGAACGTTGCTTCCCTCTCCCACTTCAATCTGTTCGTTGTCGCCGCGTAAAACCGCTTGAGGCCACACGCTGGCATTCTCATGAAGCACTGCATTACCGATCACCGTCGCATCCTCGGCAACGTAGACACTGGCATGGATGGCCGGTGTCTTCTCGTCCAACTGGTAAATAGCCATCCTTTCATCCTCAACTCAGCACGCACGCCGTGCGGCAAGGCCCCATGCCCAGGGATCGAAGCACCTTGTCCAGCCTTTGAATCGCTTACTTGGCCCAGGGCATGTCGCCGGATCAGACCGGCGTACTTGCCTCGGTCATGGTTTTCTCGCTCTTGCGCAATGGATTGCTCTTGGGGGCTGCATTGGCATCGGCCTTGAAGGCGTTCTCGGGCTTCATCAGGAAGGTCAACACGACGCCGCACAGCATTACGCCGATAGACACCATGAACGTGATATCCCAGTTGCCTGTCTTGTCCATCACGTAGCCGGCCAATACCGGACTCACGATGGCTGCGGTAAAGCCGGTGCCACTCATGATTCCGCTCGCCGTTCCGGCTTTATCGGTGGCAATGTCCATGGGGATGGCCCACATAGGCCCGATGGTCATCTCATTGAAAAACATGGCCGCGCCCAGGAACAGCAGCGCATGCATGGGATCGCTGAGTGTCAGGACAGGGATCAGCGAAAGCGCTGTCATGCCCATGCACACGGCGACCATGTAGCTGCGAGCGATTTTCAGATTGCCGGTTTTACGGAATAGCCGGTCGCTGACCATCCCGCCCACCAGATCGCCCACCACACCGGCAAAGAAAACCCCCGAGGTGAAGATCACGGCGCTTTTGATGTTCATATCGAAGGTGTGCATGAAGTACAGCGGCATCCAGCTGAGCATCAGCCAGAGTGTCCAGTTATAGCAAAAATAGACACTCGAAACCGGCAGCATTCTCTTGTACAACCGTGCCCAGGTGCCGGGTTCGTCCTTGACGCGCAACTTCGGCTCGGGAAGAGACTGCAGCTCGGCCTGGGTAATGCGAGGGTGATCGGCAGGCTTCTCCCGATAGACCATGCACCACAGCATCAGCCATCCGAAACTCGCGGCACCCAGCACATAAAAGGCAAAGCGCCAATCGTAGGCTGCCATCATGGCCATGACCATCACGGGTGCGACAGCGTTACCGAGACGGGCCGCCGAGTGGGTGATGCCTTGTGCCAAGCCACGCTTGTCTTTCGGTACCCAGGCCGCCATGGCGGTTGTCGCCGCCGGGAAGGTCGCCCCTTCCCCGAGGCCGAGCAGCAAACGTGCAAGCACCAACGAGACGAAGCCGCCGGCAAACCCCGTCAGTGTCGTAGCCACCGCCCAGACGACAGCGCAGGCAATCAGCGTGCGCCTGGCACCATAGCGATCGCTGACCCACCCGCCGATGAACTGGAAGATGACGTAGGGGTAGGCAAACGCGGAAAAGATGAAGCCAAGCTGCGTGTTGCTAAGGCCTAGCTCCTTGCTGAATTGACTGGCAGCGGTGCTGACGTTGACACGATCGACATAGGTGATGAAGTACATCAGGCACAGCATCACCAGAACCGTGGTGGTGGCCTTGAGTTTGAACCTGCTCATGGGTGCGATCCTCAGTGCTTTCTTGTATTTGTTCACTAATCCGCGTTTCAGGGCTGGGCCTTACCTCTCCAGGATCGCGCCCTCCTTGCGCAGCGATGCAATCTGGTCGGCGTCGTAACCGTATTGCTCAAGAATCTCCAACGTATGCTCGCCCAGCAGCGGCGAAGGTCGGGTTACCTCGCGCGGCGTCTCCGAGAATCGAATAGGCAGAGCGATACTGCGAGCAGCACCGGTAACCGGGTGATGAGTCTCGACAATCATTTCCCGCTCCAGGATCTGAGGATGTTCGACCGTTTGAGAGATATCCAGCACAGCACCGACAGGAAGACCCGCAGCGTCAAGCTTGGCGACCCAGTTATCCGTGGTGTCGGTGATGAGCACAGCGGTGATCAACTCGACCAGGATCTCCCTGTTGGCCATTCGCAGTGGATTGGTGGCGAAACGTTGGTCGTCGCTGATATGCGGGGCATCCAGCACCTGCACCAGGCGCTCGTAGTTACCCTGGTTGGCGGCACCGATGTTGATCCACCCATCCTGGGTCCGGAAGGCTTGATAAGGGGTACTGGTGGAGTTGGCCGAACCCATTTTTGGCAGAATCACGCCTTGGGAGAAGTAGTTCGCAATCTGCCAATACATCTGCTGGAAACCCGCCTCCAAGAGCGAGGTATCGACGATCTGACCAAGCCCCGTGCGCTGCTTGTGTGCGTAGGCGGCAGCGATGCCAAGCGCGGCGAGAATTCCGGCATTGACGTCTGCCACTGGCGACCCTGCCTTGATAGGTGCCTGGCCTGGCTCGCCGGTAGAGCTCATGAGGCCAGACAGGCCTTGAGCGATCAGGTCAAACCCACCTTTATCGGCATAGGGTCCGGTGCGACCGTACCCGGAAACAGAACAGTAGATCAGGCCCGGGTTCAAGCGCTTCAGGCTGTCATAGCCAAGCCCAAGCTTTTCCATCGTGCCTTTGCGGTAGTTTTCAGTCACCACGTCCGCGTCGGCCAGCATGCGGCGCAGCACCTCCCTGCCACCCTCGGTCTTGAGGTTCAACGCGATGTCGCGCTTGTTACGGTTCAGGACCATGAACGAAGCGGACTCGCCATGCTCAAGGATGGGCGCAAAACGACGACAGTCATCGCCATCCATTTTCTCGACCTTGATGACATCGGCACCCATGTCGGCAAGCATCATTCCACAGATCGGGCCAGACATGATGTGGGACAGTTCAATGACCTTCATACCTTGCAGTGGGCCAGCCATATCATTTACCTCCGAAAACTGGGTTGCGCTTGGCCAGGAAAGCTTGATAGCCGATCTGGAAATCCTCGGTGCCAAAGCAATCGAACGCCTCGTCGTATTCCTCGGCTGTCAGGGGCGTTCGATCGAGGCTGCGGCGCACGAACTGCTTGTGCCAGCGCGCCACGAGCGGTGCGCCGTCCGCGATCCGCTGAGCGCACCCAATCGCAGCTTGCTCGACCTCGGCGTCTGCGACGACACGGCTGACAATGCGTTTGTCGAGCGCCTCGGCAGCACCGAAGACCCGTCCCTCGAGCAGAATTTGCAGCGTCACGTCTGGGCCAGCGATGCGCATCAAACCGGCCATTTCATCGTGGGACATGGCCAGGCCGAGCTTGCTGACAGGCACACCGAAGCGGCTCGATTCCCCACATATGCGGATATCGCACAGCGAAGCGATGCCCAACCCTCCCCCCACACAGATGCCATGGATCATCGCGACAGCCGGATGACGGAGTTGATCGATAGCCCGCAGAGCACCATGCATGGTGGGACCATATTCGCGTGCTTGGGCGACGTTGCTGCGATGAGTTTCAAATTCAGAAATGTCATTGCCTGGGCCAAATGCCTTGGTACCAGCACCGCGGAAAATGACGCAGCGGATCGAGTCGTCGGCATCCAGAGCGCGGACGGTATCCTCAAGCAGCTTCCACATCGGCTTGGTGGTGGCATTGAGCTTTTCGGGACGATTGAGGATGACAGTGGCGATTGCGCCTTCACGCTCAACCAGCACCGTGGCTGAGGACGTAGCTGCGCCATGAGAAGGAGTCACTTGGGTGTTCATGGTCTCGTACCTTGTTATTTTTGGGATACCGTTTCATAGGTTTGGCATCCCAAATATACTCATGCAGAAATCCTGTGCAAGGGGTAAGCTGAGTTCAGAGAATCAAAACCCGAATACCCGGCGTGTAGAAAACCGCCTAAAATCAAAGCCGAAGGCCGCCTATGGCGGGGTAAAAAAAATTTTCAACCGATATGAAAATGTCCGATTCGAGGTAGCAATGGGACACCAAGGAAGCCAGAGGTGAGGATGGATACAGCCAGCATCAACGACGCTGCTTACGCTGCACTTCGCCAACAAATCATTAGCGGCGAACTGCCCCCTGGAGCGCCGGTGTCGGAGCGGACGCTCTGCGAGCAACTGGAGGTTTCACGCACACCGTTGCGCGAGGCGATCAAGATGCTGGCTCGGGAAGGCCTGATCGAAATCTCCGCAACCCGCCGCGCCAAGGTGGCTAGCGTCACATTGGATGAAGCGGCGAACATGCTGACGCTGCTGGCAGCGCTGGAAGGTTTGTCAGGTGAGCAGGCTTGCCAGAAAGTACTGGGATCCGACATAGCAGAGCTTGAGGCCCTACAGGACGCAATGCGCGAGAGCTACGAGCAGAAAGACCTGGCCAGTTACTTCGAGCTGAATCAGGCCATTCACCTGAAAATCTTGGCCGTGGCAGATAACCAGGTGTTGTCGGAAATGTTCAACAACCTTAACGCCAGGCTACGCCATGTCCGCAAACGGCTCACACCTACCCCAGGGCGCTGGGCACAGGCCGTCGAGGAACATGAGCAGATGTTGGCTTACCTGAAAAAAGGTGAGGGCAAAAAGCTTCGTGCGCTAATGGAGGATCATTTGCGCAACAAGATCGACGTCTTTCTCGCGACGATGCTTCAGCACGGGATAGTCAGCACGCAACGCTAGGCTCTGGCGCCCCCTTAAGAGAGGGGTGACGGGTGTCGTAATACACTTGCTGGCAAGGAGGTGGCACGTCGCCCCCCCTTGAAACTACTGCCTTAAGCAGTCGCATTGCTCATACGGATACCTCGACAAGATAATTTGCAAACGTCGACACCGCGCTGAGGTCGTACCTGAAGCGATCGAGTCCACGCTGAGAAAAGTGCAGGTGCCACGATGTCAACGTTTGACCTCCAACGGATGTTGCTAGACGAGTTCCCGCTCTCGTTTCTTTTTGAGGTTGCTTTTCGTGCCTGCTTTGCATTCGCCGCCGTTTTTTTATTTCTGAAATCCAGCGGCCGCCGAGGCATAAGGCAGCTATCGCTCTTTGAACTCGTCGTCATTCTTACACTGGGTTCTGCTGCTGGGGATGTGTCTTTTTACCATGACGTGCCATTGCTCCCCGTGGCAATCGTATTTATCACGCTGTTAGCGCTGTACCGCTTGACCGTTCGCGCGATGAGGTGGAACAAGACAATCGAGGCGTGGATAGATGGTGTACCCGTTACGGTTATCAGGGATGGTTTGTATGAGCTTCAATCGTTGGGACACTTGAATATTTCTGCCAACGAGTTATTCATGGAGCTGCGCCAACAAGGCGTGGAACATCTGGGCCAGGTCCGATTGGCGATATTAGAAACTGATGGGGACCTCAGCCTTCTTTTCTATGAGAGCGATGAAATCCGTCCAGGCCTTTCAGTACTCCCTCCGGAACACCGACCCGAGTATAAAATTGTGCCCGTGTCGAAACTTTATTGCTGCATAAGCTGTGGCTTCGCTGATTATATCGAGGGCGGAAGCGGAGCGCGTTGCGTGCGGTGCTCCCATGGCGTTTGGTCAAGCGCCTTGAATACTAAACGCTGTCGGTAACCCACTTATCGAAATCGTCGAGGTATTTGTGCGGTGAGCTTCCCCAGAGGTCTCAATTAACTGAACTCGCCGCCTCTAGCTGCCGTCTTCGGCCACTATTTCCCCTTTGGCAGGGTCCCACTGCCCGCCACAACCAAGCCTCCCGAGCCATGATCGGCCGCGTCAGCGATTCCGTCGACCGCCGCTGGTCCGCTGGCAGCCGACAGCCGCGATTTTTTTGAACCGATCCAGGCAAGCGTGACTCAGCTAAATAGCAGTCCAGAGCTATGTGAGGCAGTAACTGGTTTATGAGCAGACCCGACACGCTAAACCCAGACGAACCCATCCCTGTCGTAGAAGAGATCGCCACGGTCGGTAAACGTACCGTCATCACGGGCGTAGTTACGGTGGAGAAGCAGGTTCACTCTCAGGACTATCTGGTCTCTGAGACCTTGCAAAGTCGAGGCGCGTCCGTGGAGCGTGTACCGAAAGGGACTGTGGTCGACCCGGCCCACCCGCCACAAGTCAGAACCGAGAATGGTATGACCATCATTCCCGTCCTGGAAGAAATCCTGGTCGTGGAAAAACGCCTGGTCCTCAAAGAAGAGGTCCACATCCGGCATTACATCGATGAAGTGCCTTCCACTCAGGAAGTGACACTGAGAAGTGAGACCGTCGTGCTCAGGCACAGCGAGGGGGCGACCCCGGACTCCGATTAAGCGGAGCGACTTTCAATGCAGCCCTATATTCCCTTAGCAAAGAAAGAGAGATGATCATGACCCATACGCTAGTAGCGGCATTCGACAACTTGGCCGATGCCCAGGCCGCAAAAGCAGAATTGTTGTCCCAGCACATCCTGGAAACCAACATCGCACTTTCATCCTCCGAGCTGAATACGACAACCCGCGACGTCGACGGCGCCGAGCGCCATGGCGAGCATGACGACTCCTTCATGGAAAAGGTGGGCCATTTCTTCAGTTCGCTGTTTGGCAATGACGACGATGACAAGCCGCATCGCTATGCCGTGGCCTATCCGGAAGCCTATCGCCGCGGCGCTACCTTGCTTACGGTCACCGTCGCAACGGATGAGTTAAGCGAACGCGCGGCAGAGATTCTCGAACGCAACGGCGCTATCGATATCGACGAGCGCTCTGCGAGCTGGGTAAACGACGGTACATCCACTATCCCTACAGCCGGCCGGACCGACGCAACCAGCCATATCGCGGGTACGCACCTGGGCGCCGATCGCGCTGAAGTGGTTGATCGTACCCTCGACGAGACTGCCGGCCGTACCGCAATTCCCGTGATCGAGGAAGACCTGCGGGTAGGCAAACGGGAAATCAATACCGGGCGCGTACGGGTCGTATCCCGCGTAACTGAGCGCCCTGTGGAAGAAACGGTAAACCTGCATGAAGAACATGCCCAGGTAGAACGTCGCCCTGTAGACCGCCCCGCCGGGGCCGGCGAGCTGAACAGTTTCAAAGCGGGCTCCATCGAAATTCAGGAAACCGCGGAAGAAGCGGTGGTCGAAAAAACAGCTCGGGTGGTCGAGGAAGTAACCGTTGGCAAGCAGTCTTCGGACCGCCAGGAGACAGTCCGGGATACCGTTCGCAGCACGGACGTGGACATCGAGACGGATCGCGGGACGGACGTCTCTCGTGAGAAACCTCTGGATCGCCTGTAGATCGCTCGAACGATCGCTAAGGTCGCTCATCCTAATAGAGGTAGGCCGCTGCCAAGCGGCCTGCTGGGTTACCACCAGATGGCATCAAACCTATAATGGCATGGAGATAGAAAATGAGCTTTTTCAGCAAAATCCTCGATAAGCTGGGCATTGGCAAGCACGCGGCTCCTGACGCAGCAGCGTCGCCCCAGCCCTCTGGCACGACCGCGCCTGGCGCTGCCGCCCCCGAAAGTGCGCCAACCCCTACCAACGCGCCCGCAACTGCGGGGATCAGCGAGGTAGACGTGGCCGCGCAACTGGAGACACTCGCCAGCCAACACAGCGAGAAGTTGAACTGGCGTACATCGATCGTAGATTTGCTCAAACTCCTGGGTATTGATAGCAGTCTCTCCGCGCGCAAGGAACTTGCCGCTGAACTGCACTATACCGGCTCCACCGACGACTCAGCCGCCATGAACACCTGGCTCCATTCAGCCGTGATGAAAAAGCTAGCCGAGAACGGCGGCAAAGTGCCTGCCGAGTTCCTCGACTAACCAGCGGTACCTGGCGTCCTCCAAGGGCGGCAGTTGCCTGCTGGTCAGGTTGTACCGCAAGGATGTGGGCTCCACGTTGAGCCCACAGTTTTTTATACCCTCAGTGCTTTTAGGGTGCGGTAAAACCTACGTCTGTCAGCGGACGGACATCTGCACCATCACCTCCCCGGCATCCTCTTCCTCCGACAACTAGATGTGTTCCTCCTGGCCGCCGAAATAGGCTGGCGAATGGAGTGGCGTGCAACTCCTGGCCTGCTGACGTCGCCTACTCGACATCCCTGGACGGCAGCGCAAACGCCTCTACATAATCGCCCGATTTTGTCTTCAAGCCGCCATGACCACCAGCGGCAATGACTACGTATTGGCGGCCATCCTTGCCCAGATAGGTCATTGGCGTCGCCTGGCCTCCCGCCGGCAACCGCGCGCGCCATACCTCCCCGCCATTGCGCGTATCGAAGGCGCGAAGGTAATTGTCTGCCGTCGCGCCCATGAAAATAAGCCCCGAACGGGTGACGATATTACCCCCGATATTGAAGATTCCGGTGGGAAACGGCAGGTTCACGTGTAGCCCCAGCGGCCCCGAGTCTCGAGTCGTGCCGACGTCATGCTTCCAGATCAATGAGCGGGTGCGCAGGTCGACTGCCGCCAGCTGCCCCCAGGGTGGTGCCTTGCAGGGTGCACCGAACATGCCTAACCAGGGATCTACCTTGACGACATAGGGGGTGCCGTATTGGGGGTTGATGGCAAAGTCCTTCGGGCGCGGTGGCTGGCCTGTGCCGTCCCAAGGCTCGACAAGGCCTTTTGCTTCGGCGTCCATGCGGGTGAAGGTCTGCGCGACAAATGGGATGTAGCTGAGGTTGGCATACAGACGCTTCGTTTCAGGGTCCACTGAAGCGCCATGCCAATCGATGATACCGTCGAAGGCCGGATAGACGAGTGTCTTCTTATCTACTGTAAAGGGCGTGAAAGCCCCTCTGTAATCAAGCTGGCGGAATTCGATCCGGCACAGCATCTGATCCACCGGTGTCACTCCCCAGGCGTCCTTTTCTTCAAGAACCGCTGGGGCGAACGATGGCATTCCCACCGAATAGGGCTGTGTGGCGGCAATAGGATCGTCGGCAAGCCCGCCCTGAGGCGCGGGTTTCTCGACGATATCGGCGATCGGTTGGCCGGTTTCCCGATTGAGCAGGAACAGCTCACCGCGCTTGGTAGTTTGTACCAGAGCCGGGATGGTTGTGCCGGTGCTGTCCTGCAGGTCTACCAATGTAGGCCCGACAGGCACATCCATGTCCCAAAGGTCATGGTGCACGGTCTGGAAGGACCAGCGCGGCTCACCGGTTTCGATACTCACTGCAACTACCGAGCTTGAATATTGCTCGTCGAATGGCCGGCGATGCGCGCCGTAGTAATCCGGTACGGCGTTGCCCGTTGGCAGATAGACCAGCCCGCGTTCCGGATCGGCCGTATAGACGCCCCATGCATTGGGAGTTCCGGCAGTCAAAGTGTCCCCCGCCGCGGGATGCGCGACCGGGCCATCGGGATGCCCGACATCCCACGCCCAGATGATTCTACCCGTCAGCGGATCGAAGGCCCGGACTGCGCCAGAAGGCTCATTGGTTTTCTGGCCATCATAGATCCACCCGCCGAGGATCACCCGGTTATTGACCACCAGCGGCGGCGAAGTAATGAAGTGAAAGCCCCTGGGTACATTGCCCAAATGTTCACGCAGGGACACGAATCCCTCTTCGCCAAAGCCTTTGCAAGGCTCGCCGGTATGGGCATCGAGCGCCACCAGCCGGGCATCGGCCACCGGCGCGATGATGCGTTGGGCACATTCGCCCGCCATAGGCGCCTGATAATACGCGACACCCCGACAAGCCATATAAGCGTTGTTACCCGTGTCGGGTTTTGGATCGAAACGCCAGCGTTCTTCGCCAGAAACGGCATCCAGTGCGATGACCTGACTATGCGGCGTGCAGATATAGAGCGTTTCGCCTACCTTGATCGGGGTCACTTCGAAATTATATTCATACCCATGTTCGTTCTCGCCCGGACGTACCCCATCCCCCGTTCTATATTCCCAGGCGGGTGCGAGCTGCCCCACATTATGTCGATCGATTTGAGTGAGCGGCGACCACCGCTCACCGCGTGGCGTACGGCCATAATAGTGCCAATCTTGCCCTCCCATCGACTCGGACTCGGACGAAACTTGGACTACAGCTTCCTCTTCTGGCTGGCCGGGATAAGCATGGGCGAAGAACAACCCGGCCAGCATGGCCACTCCAGTCAATGGCAGCACGATAGTGCCGATAGAGGAAACCGACGTGCGAGGTTCAAGCCTGCGACGAATCCTTGGCATCAGCAGATACAAGCCTAGCAAGGTGGGAATCAGTAGCCGCGGTTCGAGTGCCCAGACGTCCAGCCCGCTCTCACCGATGGCCCACAGGGCCGTTGCCAGCCAGATCACGCCATACAGCCATAATGCCCATCGTCTGCCTTTGATCAGGCCGATGCCCACCAGGAGCAAGCCAGCACCCGTCATGGCGTAATAGGCGGATCCACCAAGCACTACAAGCCAAATGCCGCCGCAAAACAAAATCATGCCGACGAGTGATACCAATAGTCCAGATACCAGAGGGGTGCTTCGATTGAACAACGTCATGACATGCCCCTTGCTGAACTCTCGTTATGGATGAATTTTGCTCAGCGACCCAGCCTGCAAGCGCTTGGTGGCTTATGGGTGGACGGAGGCAAAGCCTTCGTAGTTCAACGCTTGAGCTCAAGGGTTACGGCCAGAGGAACCCAGTCGGCTACCGAGGCCAGCGACTGTGGATGACCGCCGAACATTGTTGTCTGCCCTGAAATAATAAATAATAATACTTCTCATTAATCGCCCGCCCCTCTCCCCTATGCCGTCACTACCCAGCCTGTCTCCACGCCAGCAAGTTCTGCATCGCCTGTTCGGCGAGCACCACGGCTGGCTGCTGGGGCGCCTGCGGGCTCGCCTGGGGTGCAGCCACGACGCGGCGGACATGGCGGCTGAAACCTTCGTCCAGGTGGTCGCCCACCCGACGCCGCACACTATCCGGGAACCCCGTGCCTTGCTGACCACCATCGCCAAGCGGCTGGTCTATGCCAGTTGGCGCAGACGCGATCTGGAGCGCGCATACCTGGAGGCTTTGGCGCAGGAACCCGAAGCCATGGCCCCTTCCGCGCAAGAGCGGGTGATGGCGATGGAAACACTGCTGGCGATCGATGCCCTGCTCGACGGTCTATCGCCTAAGGCTCGCACCGCGTTCTTCTGCAGCCAGCTCGACGGCATGAAGTATGCCGACATCGCCGAGCAGCTTGGCGTGTCGACCATTCGCGTGCGGCAGTATGTGGCCAAGGGACTCAGGTTATGTTGCCAGGAGTTGCTGCAGCCATGAGTCGGGCGATCGAACAGGCCATCGAGTGGACCGCCTGCCTGCGCTCCGGCGAGGTATCGGCAGACGAGCAACGCGCCTTCGAGGCCTGGCTCGTCGCCGATCCGGCCCATGTCCAGGCCTGGAGCAAGGTTCAAGGCCACCTGGGGATGGCCTTGAACCCACTGGTCGATGGCGGACCGGCCCTGCGCCGTACCTTGCAGACGGCATCGTCGATCAACCGTAGGCACATGCTGCGCGGCACCCTGGCGCTCGCCGGCTTCGGCCTGGGCAGCTACGTGCTCGGGAAAACCGGCCTGCCAGGAGAACTGACCGCCGATATACGCAGCGGTACCGCTGAACGGATCGCCAGGCGCCTTCCTGATGGCAGCAAGCTGCTGCTCGATGCCTGCAGCGCAGTCGACCTGCGCTTCGACGCCTATGGCCGCGAGGTCTATTTGCGCAAGGGTAAGCTGCAAGTCCAGGTCATCGCCGACACCCGCCCCTTCATCGTACGTACGCCGGGGGGCCGCGTGCAAACAGCGGACGCGCGGTTTACCGTCGCGCTGCAGGCGCAGGCGAGCCGGGTCTGGGTGCAGCGCTCCAGCGCCACCCTCAGGACCCTCGGCGGTGCCGAGGCGACAGTCGGCGAAGGCCACGGCGCGCGTTTCGACAGGGCCGGTATCCAGCGCCTGGCCGACCATCGAGGGGGCGAAAGCAGTTGGACAGGTGGTTGGCTCAGCGTAGACGACTGGAGCCTGGGCGAATTGGTCGAGGCCCTGCGCCCCTATCGCCAGGGCATCCTGAGGGTCGCGCCACAAGCTGCTGGTCTGCGGGTGTCGGGGCTGTTCCCCCTGGACGACAGCGACGGTGCCCTGCACGCCCTGGAACAGGCTATGCCCTTGAAGATCGAGCGCACCTTCGGCTGGTGGACCCACATCGAGCTGCGGCACACCTAGGTAATTATTTTTTCATGTGGCTATATCGCTTTCGCGCTCTCGTCGCACATAGGACCTGAAGCCGCTCGAAAACGCGGACCTGCCCAGACCTATGGAGCCCGTTCATGTACCCACGCCATCCCTTCCTGCTGGCCCCGCTTTGCCTGGCACTGGCCTGTAGCCTTTCGGCGAGCGCCGTGGCCGCCCAGCCCCAGGCCGACAGCCGGCAGCTCGTCCTGGAATTCGATTTGCCTGCCGCCTCCCTGGCAGCCACCCTCGATCAGATCGCCCGGCAAAGCGGACGCACCATCGTCTATGCCCCGGAACTGGCGCGTGGACTGTCCGCCCCAGCCTTGCGCGAGCGTATGACGGCGGAGCAGGCCATCGCACGTGCGCTCTCGGGCACCGGCCTGGTGCTCCAGATCCCCCCCGGCGGCATCCTGACCCTAGACCGGCAAGCGGCGGATCAGGTCAATCTCGGTGAGATCATGATCGACGCCAGCGCCGGGGAATCGGCCTGGGGCCCGGTCGCGGGATATGTGGCCACGCGCAGCGCTACCGGCTCGAAAACCGACAGTGCCTTGATCGAGATACCACAGACCGTCAACGTCGTGACTCATGACCAGGTGCAAGCGCAGGGTGCGCAGAACGTCACCGAGGCGGTCCGCTACACCCCTGGGGTAATCGCCTCCTTCGGTGACAACGACAGCCGCAACGATGTCCTGCAAAGCCGTGGCTTTTTCCTGCGCTACAACCTCAACGGCTCACGCCTGCCCTACGGTGCCTACAGCGCAGCGATGATGCGCATCGAGCCCTACGGCCTGGAGCGCATCGAAGTGCTCAAGGGGCCAGCGTCGGTGCTGTATGGCCAGAATACCCCAGGTGGGCTGGCCAACCTGATCAGCAAGCGCCCGACTTTCTTGCCGCTGCACGAGGTCCAGTTGCAGACCGGTAGCAACGACCGCGCCCAAGGCGCCTTCGACCTTGGCGACAGCCTCGATGATGAAGGCACCCTCGCCTACCGCCTGACCGGCCTGTTGCGCGACAGCCAGGGTGAAGTCGACCATGGCTATGACAAACGTGAATTCATCGCGCCGGCGCTGACCTGGCAGCCAGACGAGGACACCCGTCTGACCTTTCTCAGTCATTATCAGAAAGACAAGAACATTTCCGACTACGTCGCCTTGCCAGCCACCGCCAGCCTGTATGCCGGCGCCAACGGTCGCCTACCGCGCAGTAGTTATCTGGGGGAGCCGGACTTCGACGGCTATGAGCGCGAGCAGTTCTCGCTCGGCTATCTGCTCGAGCATCGCTTGAACGATGTCTGGAGCGTCCAGCAGAACCTGCAGGTCAACAGTGCCCGCGTCGACAACCGGGCCAGCCCTGGCTATCTGCTCAGCGCCGATGGCCGTCAGCTCAGCCGTGTCGCCAGCCGCGGCGAAGGCCAAGCGCGCAGCGTCACCGTCGATACCTTCGCCCAGGCCGACTTCACCACCGGTCGACTCGGCCACACGTTCCTGGCGGGCGTCGACTACCTATCGCTCAAAGACGAATACCAGTTCGCCTCAGGGCTCTATAGCACGCCCCTGGCTATCTATGCACCGCGCTATGGCCAGACCGTCCCCGACCTGATTCCCCGTATCGACTACCACCAGCACCGCGAGCAGGCCGGTCTCTACCTGCAGGACCAGATCCGCCTGGACAACTGGCTGCTGACCCTCGGGGCACGCCAGGACTGGGTCTGGACCCGTAACGAAAGCGGCCTCAACGGCGAGAACAGGAGCAAGCAGCGCGAAGACAAGCCGACCGGACGCATCGGCCTGGCCTACCTGTTCGACAACGGCGTGGCACCCTACCTGAGCTATTCGACCTCATTTGAGCCACTGGACGGGACCGACTTCTCCGGGCGTCCATTCAAACCGATGACTGGTGAACAATACGAGGTGGGCGTGAAGTATCAACCGCCAGGCAGCAACAGTTTCGTGACGCTCTCTGCCTTCCAGCTGAGCCAGGAGAACATCACCACGCCGGACCCGGACCCTACCCATGTCGGCTTCAATGTCCAGACCGGCCAGGCCCGGGTGCGCGGCCTGGAGGTCGATGCCAAGGCCAGCCTGCACGAGCGCCTGGATCTGCTGGCGTCCTATGCCTACATGGATTCCAAGATCACCAAAGCCAATGCGTCGGCCAATGGTGACAGCCTCGAAGGCAACGAACTGGTCCAGGTCCCGGCACACCAGGCCTCCCTGTGGCTCGACCATACCTTGGGCGAAGGACTGCTGCAGGGGGTCGGCGCAGCGTTCGGCGCACGCTACATGAGCAAGGCCTATGGCGATGCGGCCAACACCTTGGAGATGCCAGGGCGTACCTTGTTCGATGCCAGCCTGCACCACGACCTGGGCAAGACGGATGCTCGCCTGGAAGGCATCGAATTGCGGCTGAGCGCCAACAACCTGTTCGACAAGCGCTATGTCGCCTTCTGCCAGAACGCCCTGCAGTGCTATTACGGTCAACGGCGCACAATGCTCGCGACCCTGACCTACCGCTGGTAGACCGCGTCCGGAACGGAGCAGGACAGGAGGACAGATAGAGCCGAGAAGACCGCGTCGCGGCCTGAAAGCCCCAAATACCCTCATCTGTCCCAGCCCTTCGCAGCCCATCATGGAAATCAGTCCATTCAACGCTCGGATGCTTTTCCCGACATGGCCGGGGAACACTGCTAGCGATTGACGTGGAAATGCCCCTGCTGCTCTCTTGAGTGGGCAGGAAATCGGAAAGGCTTGAAAGGAGTGGTGTCCCAGGCAGGGTTCGAACCTGCAACCTTCCCCTTAGGAGGGGGATGCTCTATCCAATTGAGCTACTGAGACGCACGCGTCGGCAGCGAGCGCTGCGCGGGAGGACGGGCAGCATGTTAACCACCAAGGTGCCATTTGTCATGCGTCAATCGGGCTTTTTGCCCGTAGGGCGTTTCATCATGCGCTTTCTGACCGTGCAAACTGCAATCTCTCTGACCGTGCAGAATGCAAAATGCACGGCAAATCGACCCTAAAACTCGCACAACCAGCTGATTTTTCTGGCTTTTTCATGGCTATCAAAATGGCATGCAGGATGCTTTATACCCTAGGCCTTCTTTCGGTACTCTTCACCCTTCGCCTGCTGGAGACGCACCATGAATGGATTGCTGATAGCTCTTAATATACTTGCACTGACCGTCGTGATTGGTCTGAGCCTGTACGAAACCGCGCCGGGGCAGGTGGCCCAGGTGCAGCACTCGCCAGCCATGGCGGCGCGCCAGGCGGTGATGGGTTCGGCGCCAAGCAACACGCTGAGTGTCTCGACGGAGCGCTTGTCTTTCTGACGCTTAGTTCACTGAGGCGTTCAACCCCTCTTGCGCAAGAATCCGAAACAGGCTGTCCACCGCCGCGTCAAGCGTCCCTGAATTATCGAGTACACGAATACGGCCGTCATCGGTGCGCTGCAACTGCTGACCGCGCGCCAGGCGTTGCTCGATTTGTTCGATAGGCTCCCTCTCCCGTGCCACGAGCCGCTGGCGCAACACGGCAAGATCCACCTCGAGTCGAATGGCCAGCAAGTCGGGATAACGCTGCCGGGCCTGCGCCAGGTAGCCACGTGATCCATTGACCAGTACGTTTCGGCCTTCGCCGAGCCAACGGTCGATGTCCGCAGGAATGCCGTAGGCAAGGCCGTTGGCTTGCCAATGCAAGGCGAAGCCGCCTTGATCACGCAACGCGGTGAACCGTTCTGTGGAAACGCCGATGGCATCTTCGCCCTTGGCTTCGGCGGATCGGGTGATGACGCGCCGGGCAACCTCAATGCCCTGCGCGCGCAACCGCGCCCTAGAGGCTTCGATCAGGGAATCTTTGCCTGCGCCCGAAGGTCCTACCAAATAGATCAGACGACCTGCCGGACGCCCACAGGGACCCTTGCTTGCGTCATGCTCCATAGCCACTATGCTCAATAGAGGAAGCCTGCGCATTCTACGTGTTTTCCCTGCCCTTTGCCGACCGTAACCAGAATTTGACGACAAAGGTGTGGCGGTACGCTGAACCGGATAAAAGCAAACTTTTCGAACCAGTGCTCATTTCTGATAATGAGTGCTGGCATAAAGCCTCTATCCGGCTCACTATTTGTCACAGATTTGACGCCAAGGAAACGGCGACCTTGAGGCATTATGGGCAGCTTATTCGCAGTACACGTTGAACATTTTGTCGTCGCGACGGTCGTACATCCCATCGTGCGGCCAATTTTGAGAACCGCTTCCCCTGAACTAAAAACCGGTCAATTATATGCGCCCAATGAAACAGGCTATCTATTCGAGCCGCACCGCTGACAAGTTCGTCGTCCGCCTGCCAGACGGAATGCGTGAGCGCATTGCCGAGGTAGCGCGCAATCATCACCGCAGCATGAACTCTGAAATCATCGCGCGCCTGGAGCAGAGCCTTATCCAGGAAGGCGCCCTCGGCGATGAGCTGAGCATGCGCCTGGACAGCCCGGAGCTGTCGCTGCACGAACGCGAGCTGCTGCAACGCTTCCGTCAACTTTCCCACCGACAGCAAAACGCTCTCGTTGCGCTGATTGCCCATGACGTGGAAATGACGGCTGACGCTTCCTGATTCACGCCCACAAAAAAGCCAGCGAAAGCTGGCTTTTTTGTGGGCGTTTGCTGGCTCAGAGCAAGAACACTGTCGCCAAGCCAAGGAAGATGAAGAAGCCCCCGCTGTCGGTCACTGCGGTGATCATCACGCTTGAGCCCATGGCCGGATCGCGCCCCAGGCGCGTCAGGGTCATGGGGATCAATACGCCCATCAGCGCGGCCAGCAACAGATTGAGGGTCATGGCCGCGGTCATCACCAGGCCCAGCGACCAACTGTCATACAGCGCATAGGCCACGGCGCCGATCACTCCCCCCCAAATCAGGCCGTTGAGCAGCGACACCGCCAGCTCCTTGCGCATCAGTCTTGAGGTATTCCCAGGGCTCACTTGGTCCAGGGCCATGGCCCGCACGATCATGGTGATGGTCTGGTTGCCCGAGTTGCCGCCGATACCGGCAACGATCGGCATCAGCGCGGCCAGGGCAACCAGCTTCTCGATCGAACCCTCGAACAGGCCGATGACCCGCGAGGCCAGGAACGCGGTGATCAGGTTGATCGCAAGCCACGCCCAACGGTTACGCAGCGAACGCCAGACCGACGCGAAGATGTCTTCTTCTTCGCGCAAGCCGGCCATGTTCAGCACTTCGCTTTCGCTTTCTTCACGAATCAGGTCGACCATCTCGTCGATGGTCAGACGGCCGATGAGGCGGTCGCTCTTGTCCACCACGGGGGCCGAGACCAGGTCGTAACGCTCGAACGCCTGGGCCGCGTCGTAGGCATCTTCATCCGGGTGGAAGCTCACCGGGTCACTGGCCATGACCTCCGCCACCTTCTTTTCCGGGTCGTTGACCAGCAGGCGCTTGATCGGCAGCACGCCCTTGAGGATGCCGTCGTAGTCGACCACGAAGAGTTTGTCGGTATGCCCCGGCAGCTCCTTGAGACGACGCAGATAGCGCAGAACCACTTCCAGGCTGACGTCCTCTCGGATGGTCACCATCTCGAAGTCCATCAACGCACCGACCTGGTCCTCGTCATAGCTCAGCGCCGAGCGCACGCGCTCACGTTGCTGGGCATCGAGGGTTTCCATCAGCTCATGGACGACATCGCGCGGCAGTTCAGGCGCCAGGTCAGCCAGTTCGTCGGCGTCCATCTCCTTGGCAGCGGCAAGCAGCTCGTGATCGTCCATGTCGGCGATCAGGGTCTCCCGGACGGCGTCCGAGACTTCAAGCAGAATGTCACCGTCGCGCTCGGCCTTGACCAGTTGCCACACCGTGAGGCGGTCATCCAAGGGCAAGGCTTCGAGGATATGGGCAACGTCGGCGGAGTGCAGGTCATCGAGCTTGCGTTGCAGCTCGACGAGGTTCTGCCGGTGGACGAGATTTTCCACCAGGTCCTGGTGGTGGCCTTCCTGGCGGTGGGTCAGGTCTTCGACGACCCGCTGGCGTTGCAGCAGTTCGACCACCTGGGCAAGGCGGTCCTGCAGGCTTTCTTGAGCTTTCTTAACTTCGATTTCGGTCATAGGCGAACTCCACTCCCAGCAGCGGAGCACGCCGGGAGAATCAATCGATCAGATCTTGCTTGGCAAATCGGGCTATTGAGTAACTACTGGGTAAGTCCATGGTGGTATTCCACAAGCCCCGGCGGGGCTGACGGGCGCAATCATACACTGCCTCGGCTATCGCAGCGCTTAAATTTTTGGGGATAACAATCGCTTGCGCGATAAAGCTATGACAACGCTCAAGACCATCAGTGCGGCGGCGCACGTAGGCAAAGCGCACAGTGAGAGCACGAACCGGTCAAGGAACACGCAGAAAGCATGAAGATGGGCAAATGCTGGAAAGCAAAAAGCCCGCTACAAGAGCGGGCTTTTCGTTGTATGGTGGACTCAGCAGGATTCGAACCTGCGACCGCTCGGTTCGTAGCCGAGTACTCTATCCAGCTGAGCTATGAGTCCAAGTTGGTATTTTTAGACCAGGTTACCACTGGTTTGATGAATCTGCCTTGATAGCAAGCCAGCTTCATAAAGTGGTGGACTCAGCAGGATTCGAACCTGCGACCGCTCGGTTCGTAGCCGAGTACTCTATCCAGCTGAGCTATGAGTCCACAATGGGTAGTTTTAGACCAGATTACCACTGGTTCTAACAAAGTCGCTCAGTCAAGCCAAACAACTTCATTATATGGTGGACTCAGCAGGATTCGAACCTGCGACCGCTCGGTTCGTAGCCGAGTACTCTATCCAGCTGAGCTATGAGTCCATGTCTTGCAACGCATTATAGTTCGCTGTTTTGATTTTTCAACCACTTTTTCGTTTAGTTTCAACGACTTAGCGATCGATCCAGGCTACAGCGCCCTACACTTGAATAATGGCGGAGAAGGGGGGATTCGAACCCCCGATACCCTTGTGAGGTATACTCCCTTAGCAGGGGAGCGCCTTCGGCCACTCGGCCACCTCTCCGCAACACGGGGCGTATAATAACCAGAGCCTTCCCCGTTTGCAAACCCTTTTTTAAAAAAAAATCGATAAAAATTAAAGGCTTGGTTCTTCGTCTTTCTCTTTCTTGATCCGCAGGTAGATTTCCTCGCGGTGAACAGCCACTTCCTTCGGCGCGCTGACGCCTATACGCACCTGGTTTCCTTTCACGCCAAGTACGGTCACGGTGATCTCACCGTCGCCAATGATCAGGCTTTCGGCGCACCGACGAGTCAGAATCAGCATAGATTTCTCCTCAAGCAATTTAATTCAGGGACAACAGTCTGTGGTGGCCGTAGCCGCCCCCTCCTCCTGGAGGCGACGGTCGGCCGGTATAGCAACCCGTGCAGACAAAAGGACAGGATTGTCGGCACCGGCCAGAAACGCGAAGGGCGCGGCAAGCCGCGCCCCTGTGGGCAACGCCTTACTCACTCTGTCGGGCGGGGGCGTCCAGCTCGAAAGCGGTGTGCAAGGCACGCACGGCCAGCTCCAGGTACTTCTCTTCGATGACCACCGAGACCTTGATCTCGGAAGTGGAGATCATCTGGATATTGATGCTCTCCTTGGCCAGGGCTTCGAACATGCGGCTGGCCACGCCCGCATGCGAACGCATGCCGACACCGACGATGGAGACCTTGGCGATCTTGGTGTCGCCGATCACTTCACGCGCGCCGATTTCGCGCGCGGTGTTTTCCAGCACGCTGTGTGCCTTCTCGTACTCGTTACGGTGCACGGTGAAGGTGAAGTCGGTGGTGTTATCGTGGGAAACATTTTGCACGATCATGTCGACCTCAATGTTCCCGGCACTGATCGGGCCGAGGATCTTGAAGGCAACACCCGGGGTATCCGGTACACCGCGAATGGTCAGCTTGGCCTCATCGCGGTTGAAGGCGATGCCGGAAATGATCGGCTGTTCCATGGATTCCTCTTCATCAATAGTAATGAGGGTACCCGGACCCTCCTTGAAGCTGTGCAGCACGCGCAGCGGGACGTTGTACTTGCCTGCAAACTCGACCGAACGGATCTGCAGCACCTTGGAACCGAGGCTGGCCATTTCCAGCATCTCTTCGAAGGTGATCTTCTCCAGGCGGCGAGCCTGAGCCACCACCCGTGGATCGGTGGTGTAGACGCCATCGACATCGGTGTAGATCTGGCACTCGTCAGCCTTCAGGGCTGCCGCCAGGGCCACACCGGTGGTGTCGGAGCCACCACGTCCGAGGGTGGTGATGTTGCCGTGCTCGTCGACACCCTGGAAGCCCGCCACCACCACCACGCGCCCGGCGTTCAGGTCGGCACGGATCTTCTGGTCGTCGATCTGCAGGATGCGCGCCTTGTTGTGCGAGCTGTCGGTGAGGATACGCACCTGGTTACCGGTGTAGGACACCGCCGGCACACCACGCTTGATCAGGGCCATCGCCAACAGGGCGATGGTCACCTGCTCACCGGTCGAAACGATCACGTCCAGTTCACGAGGAACCGGCTGATCGGTGATCTGCTTGGCCAGGTCGATCAGGCGATTGGTCTCGCCACTCATCGCCGACAGCACGATCACCAGGTCATCGCCGCCTTCGCGGAACTTCTTGACCTTGTCGGCTACCTGTTCGATTCGCTCGATGGAACCGACAGAGGTGCCGCCAAATTTCTGTACGATCAACGCCATTTCAAAGCCGCCTCAATAAACAATCCACCCTGCCGCGGCCCGCTCGCAGATGGCGGGCCGCGGGCATCTCAAAGCCCCTGTTCGACGAAAGGCACGGTCAGGGCCAAGGCGCTGTCCAGCGCCGCGGCATCGACACCGCCACCCTGGGCCATGTCCGGACGGCCACCGCCCTTGCCTCCCACCGCCGCAGCGGCCAGCTTCATCAGATCACCGGCTTTGAGTTGGCCGGTCAGGTCCTTGGTCACGCCAGCCACCAGCACGACCTTGTCCTCATGCACACTGCCGAGCAGGATCACTGCGCGGCCGAGCTTGTTCTTCAGCTGATCGACCAGTGCCAGCAGGGCCTTGCCGTCCTGCCCATCCAGGCGAGCGGCGAGCACCTTGGCACCCTTGACCTCCACGGCGCCATTGGAGAGATCATCCCCGGCGGCGCTGGCGGCCTTGGCCTGCAGCTGTTCCAGCTGTTTTTCCAGCTGACGGTTGCGCTCAAGCACAGCCGACAGCTTGTCGACCAGGTTGTCGCGGCTGCCCTTGACCAACTGCGCGGCTTCCTTGAGTTGCTCTTCGGCACCATTGAGGTACGCCAGCGCCGCTGCCCCGGTGATCGCCTCGATACGGCGCACGCCGGAGGCAACGCCACCTTCGCTGATGATCTTGAACAGGGCGATATCGCCAGTACGCTTGACGTGGATACCACCACACAGCTCGACCGAGAAGTCGCCGCCCATGCTCAGCACGCGCACGCTGTCGCCGTACTTCTCGCCGAACAGGGCCATGGCCCCCTTACGCTTGGCGGTCTCGATATCGGTCTCCTCGGTCTGGACTTCGGTGTTCTTGCGCACTTCGCGGTTGACGATGTCTTCCAGGGCCTTGATCTGCTCCGGCTTGATCGCCTCGAAGTGACTGAAGTCGAAGCGCAGGCGCTGGCTGTCGACCAGCGAGCCCTTTTGCTGGACGTGGTCGCCCAGTACCTGGCGCAGCGCGGCGTGCAGCAGGTGGGTCGCCGAGTGGTTCAGCGCGGTGGCCTTCTGTACATCGGCGTCGACGCGGGTTTCGATGTCGGCGCCGACGGTCAGGCTACCGCTGGCCACCACGCCGTGGTGCAGGAAAGCGCCGCCGGTCTTGGTGGTGTCGCGCACGTCGAAGCGCACGCCGCCGGCCTGCAGGTAACCGCTGTCGCCGACCTGGCCGCCAGATTCGGCATAGAAGGGGGTACGGTCCAGGACCACGACGCCCTCCTCGCCCTCGCCCAGCTGCTCGACCGCCTGGCCTTGCTTGTACAGGGCCACGACCTTGGCCTGGCCCTCGGTGTTGCTGTAGCCGGTGAATTCGGTGGCGACGTCGACCTTGACCAGGCTGTTGTAGTCCATGCCGAACGCGCTGGCCGAGCGCGCACGCTCGCGCTGGGCTTCCATTTCGCGCTCGAAGCCCGCTTCGTCGATGGTCAGGCTGCGCTCGCGGGCGATGTCCGCGGTCAGGTCCATCGGGAAGCCGTAGGTGTCGTAGAGCTTGAACACCACGTCGCCCGGCACGACCTCCCCCTTGAGCTGCGCGAGATCCTGCTCGAGGATCTTCAGGCCCTGCTCCAGGGTCTTGGCGAACTGCTCTTCCTCGGTCTTGAGGACGCGCTCGATGTGCGCCTGCTGCTGCTTGAGCTCAGGGAAGGCCTCGCCCATCTCGGCCACCAGGGCGGCAACGATCTGGTAGAAGAAGCTGCCCTTGGCGCCCAGCTTGTTGCCGTGACGGCAGGCGCGGCGAATGATGCGGCGCAGCACGTAGCCACGGCCCTCGTTCGACGGCAGCACGCCATCGGCGATCAGGAAGCCGCAGGAACGGATATGGTCGGCCACCACCTTGAGCGACGGCTGGCCGTCGTTGCTGCAGCCAATGGCCTTGGCCGCGGCGCCGAGCAGGTTCTGGAACAGGTCGATCTCGTAGTTCGAGTGCACGTGCTGCATGACCGCGCTGATACGCTCCAGGCCCATGCCGGTGTCCACCGAGGGGGCTGGCAGCGGGTGCAGGACGCCGTCGGCAGTGCGGTTGAACTGCATGAAGACGTTGTTCCAGATCTCGATGTAGCGGTCGCCGTCTTCTTCAGGCGAGCCGGGCGGGCCACCCCAGATGTCGGCGCCGTGGTCGTAGAAGATCTCGGTGCACGGACCGCACGGGCCGGTGTCGCCCATGGTCCAGAAGTTGTCCGAGGCGTACGGCGCGCCTTTGTTGTCACCGATGCGCACCATGCGCTCGGCCGGCACGCCGATTTCCTTGGTCCAGATGTCGTAGGCTTCGTCATCGGTGGCGTAGACCGTGACCCAGAGCTTCTCCTTGGGTAGGTTCAGCCACTTGTCGGAGGTCAGGAAGGACCAGGCGAAAGTGATGGCATCACGCTTGAAGTAGTCGCCGAAGCTGAAGTTGCCCAGCATCTCGAAGAACGTATGGTGGCGCGCCGTATAGCCGACGTTTTCCAGGTCGTTGTGCTTGCCGCCGGCGCGCACGCATTTCTGGCTGCTTGCGGCGCGGGTGTAGGCACGCTTTTCCTGGCCGAGGAAGCAGTCCTTGAACTGGTTCATGCCGGCATTGGTAAACAGCAGGGTCGGGTCATTACCCGGGATCAAGGAGCTGGAGGCAACTCGGGTATGCCCCTGCTCTTCGAAGAAGCGAAGGAAGGCTTCACGGATTTCTGCGCTTTTCATAGGTTCTTCCACGGAAACGGCGGCCTGCGTCAAATTGACGAAACGACGGCAAAGGGCCGCATTATATCGGTCCTGCAGTCTGGGTGCAGTGTGTTTATGCGATAGAAACCGTCGATCGGACGGTTTGTCATGGCTGCGCCAAACCTGGGTGCCGGCAGACACCGGCACCCGCCCTGCCTGGATGCTAAAGGCAGCCTTTCGCCACTGGCAAGTTAATTACTGTCGCAGGGGGCCATTGACGGCGGCGGCGCCCGCCTGCGATCAGACCAGCCGCTGCCCCGAATCAGGCACCACCACAATCCCTGCCCGCAGGCCATTGCCGACCCTGGGGTTGGGGAAGATGATCCGCGCGCCCTCTTCCTCGACCACCCAGCGGGTTTGCGCCAGGTCTTCGGCCAGCAGGTAACCCTTGCTCAACTCCGAGAAATTCTCGATGTCGGCCGGCAGGTGCAGATGGAAATTGTCGCTGTGCTTGATGATCTCGCGGGCCACGCTGAACAGCTGCAGGCCATCAAGGTCCAGGTCGGTGTCCGGTTCGTTGCCTTCGATCAGCTGCTGCAGACGGGTCTGCAACAGGTCGAGGTTGACCTGCTCGTTCTGCCCAAACGGTCGCGCCTTGCCCAACTCCAGGGTGAAGGCCTCGGCTTCGAGCTGCTCGTAGGTGAAGGCGCTGAAGGTGATCGAGGGTTTGCTCTGTAGCAACACCGCCTGCATGCCCGCCGCACGCAGGCGAGCCAGTTCGCGCCGGGAATGCTGGCGACCCTCCTTGAAGGGGTAGAGGGCAAACTGCTCGATCTTCGAACCCCGGATCGCGGTGTGCAGGTCGTAGTGCAGGCGGGTCCGCCCAGGCAGGCTGAAGAATGCCCTGGCGAACTGCTCCAGTACACCCGCGCGCAGCGCTTCGGCGCCGCTGGACAACGCGTGGCGGCCATTGAACAGGCGGTTGATGTCCTGGCCGAGGTAGCGCTCGCCCTTGCGGATCGCTTCAGGGTTGCCGAACAGGAACAGCACCCGCGCGCAGGGCTTGATCTCGCCACGGGCCACCCCGTGCAACACGTCGTCAAGCAGCTCGATCGGTGCCGTCTCGTTGCCATGGATCCCCGCCGACAGCAGCAGGTCCATACCGTTATCACGGCTCTCGGGCGGGCGCACTTCCAACGCCCCCTCGCCCAGCCAGCGCAGGCGCACGCCCTCGACCGTCACTTGCGTCTTCTCGGTCGGTTCGCGACCGGCCAGGGTCAGGTCAAGCAGTTTGCCGAGGGCGAGCATAGGCGTTTCCTCAGTGGTTGTGACCGCAGTCGGGGCCATGGACGTGATCGTCGTCACCGCCGTCGGCATCGGCCGGTTCCATTTCCAGTTGCAGGCTGACCAGGTTGGTGGCCATCGGGCGCAGCAGCAGATTGGCGTACTCGGTATCGGCTTCGTCGACATCGACGCCGATCAGCAACTGGCCACGGCCGTCCTGCTGGATCCACACTTCCTTGCCTTGCCAGACTACTGCAAAGCGGGTGCAGGAGGTTTCCAGCTGAGTACCATCGTCATCTTCAAGGATCAGCTGCAGGGCGTCGGACATATCAAGTTCTCTCTTCATGGTTGGCGTTGGAAGGGATAGACCGAACCCAGTTTGAGGATCTGGGTCAGTTCATCCAGTGCCGTGCGGCATTCGACCAGCAACTGCGGGTCGGCCAGGTCGGCGTCACCCAGGCGGTCGCGGTAATGCCTGTCGACCCACTGGAGCAGCGTGTCGTACAGCGGCGCCGTCATGATAACCCCTGGATTGACCGCTGCCAGTTCCGTTTCATTCAAGGCCACGCGCAGGCGCAGGCACGCGGGTCCACCGCCGTTCTGCATGCTCTGCTTGAGGTCGAAGACCTTGACCTCGGCGACCGGTCCACCCTGGCGCGTCAGCTGTTCAAGGTAATTCCAGACCCGCTCGTTGTTACGGCACTCCTCCGGCACCACCAGCAGCATGGAACCGTCGGCACGGGTCAGCAACTGGCTGTTGAAGAGGTAGGATCGCACCGCGTCGTCCACCGTCACTGCCGAGCGTGGCACGCCGATGGCCTGGAAGCGGCCGCCCTTGCTGGCCAGTTTAGCCTGCAGCTGGCCGAGCACCGCATCAGTCTCGAGAAACGCATCTTCATGATGGAACAGCACCTCGCCGTTCCCCACGGCGATCACATCGTTATGAAATACCCCATGGTCGATCACCGCCGGGTTCTGCTGAGCGTAGACCACGCCGTCTTCGCGCAGGCCGTGCAGCCGCGCCACGGCCTGGGATGCCTCGAGGGTCTGGCGTGCCGGGTATTTCTGCGGTGCCGGGTAGCGGCTGTCGAAGGCGCTGCGGCCATAGACGAAAAACTCCACCCCTGGCTCACCGTAGTCACGACAGAAGCGCGTGTGGTTGGCCGCGCCCTCGTCGCCGAACTGGGCCACCGCCGGCAAGGCTCCATGGTGGGCGAAATGACGCTCATCGGCGAACATTGCGCCAAGCACGCGACTGGTGGTCGGGTGCTCGATGCTGCGGTGGTACTTGCAGTTGAGGTTGGCGGCGGTGAAATGCACACGGCCATCGGCGGTATCGGCGCTGGGACTGACGGTGGCGGCGTTGGCCACCCACATGCTCGAGGCCGAACAACTGGCCACCAGCAAAGGCATGGCTTCTTTCGCCGCGCGCTGGATCACCTCGCCATCGCTGCCGGCAAAGCCCAGGCGCCGCAGGGCCGCCACGTCCGGGCGCTCCTGCGGTGCCAGCACACCCTGCTTGAAGCCAAGGTCGACCAGCGCTTTCATTTTCGCCAGGCCCTGGCGCGCGGCTTCGCGGGGGTTGGAGCACTGCTGGCTGTTGCTCTGCGAGGCCACGTTGCCGTACGACAGCCCGCCGTAGTTGTGCGTCGGCCCGACCAGGCCATCAAAGTTCACTTCATAGGATTTCATCGGCTAGGCTCCGGGACCGTTGTTATAGGGTGACGCCCGGCGTCAGGGTTGCCGGCAGGACAAGGCTGGCGGTCTCCAGCGAAGCCACGGGGTAAGCGCAGTAATCGGCCGCGTAGTAGGCGCTGGCGCGGTGGTTGCCACTGGCACCGACACCGCCGAACGGGGCGCTGCTGGCGGCCCCCGTCAATTGCTTGTTCCAGTTGACGATGCCAGCGCGGCTACGCAGCCAGAAATACTGGTAACGCGCGTGGGAGTCGGACAGCAGGCCGGCGGCCAAGCCGTACTGGGTGTTGTTGGCCTCATCGATCGCCGCTTCGAAATCGGTATAGCGGATGACCTGCAGCAACGGGCCGAAGAACTCCTCGTCGGGACGCTCGGCCACTGCGCTGACATCGATGATGCCGGGGGTCAGCAAGGCCGCGTCGGCCTGGGGCTGGGTCATTTCCAACAGCGCCACGGCGCCCTTGCCGAGCAGGTTCTGCTGGGCCGCGAGCAGCGCCCGGGCCGCTTCCAGGGAGATGACCGAGCCCATGAACGGCGCCGGTTGCTGGTCGAAGGCGCCGACGCTGATACCCCTGCACACCTCGACCAGGCGCTGCAGCAGCCCGTCGCCCCAGCTACCCTGCGGCACCAGCAGACGGCGCGCACAGGTGCAGCGTTGCCCGGCGGAAATGAACGCCGACTGGATGATGGTGTAGACCGCCGCGTCCAGGTCCTGGACCTGGTCGACGACCAATGGGTTGTTGCCGCCCATCTCCAGGGCGAGGATCTTCTCGGGACGCCCGGCGAACTGTTGGTGCAACAGGTTTCCCGTGCGACTGGAACCGGTGAAGAACAGGCCATCGATGCCCGCATGGGCCGCCAGGGCCACACCGGTCTCGCGCGCGCCCTGGATCAGGTTGAGCACACCACTGGGCAGGCCCGCGTCGATCCAGCAGCGCACGGTCAGCTCGGCGACCTTGGGGGTCAGCTCGCTGGGCTTGAACACTACGCAGTTGCCAGCCAGCAGCGCCGGGACGATATGGCCGTTGGGCAGATGGCCCGGGAAATTGTAGGGCCCGAATACCGCGACCACACCATGCGGCTTGTGCCGCAGCACCGCCGTGGCATCGGCCAGCGGGCCGCTCTTTTCACCGGTGCGCTCGCGGTAGCTCTGCACCGAGATGGCCACTTTGTTGACCATGCTGGTCACTTCGGTCGTCGACTCCCACAGCGGCTTGCCGGTTTCTTCACCGATGCAGCGGGCCAGGGCGTCGGCATTCGCCTTGAGCTTGTCGGCAAAGGCTTCCAGGATGCTGATACGCGCGTCCAGGCTCAGCTGCGCCCAGGCCGGGAACGCCTGGCGCGCCGCCAGCACGGCCGCCTCGACCTGCGCCGCGCTGGCGCCCTGGCCTTGCCAGAGGACCTGCTGGCTCACCGGGTCGAGCGACTGCAGTGCCTCCCCCTGCCCTACCTGCCATTGGCCGGCAATAAAATGCGTGGTCATCAGTTACCCTCCCGTTCAGCAGACAGCGGCACCGCCCGCACATGGTCGCCAGCACCCAGGCGCAGGCGCTTGGCCGTCAGCGGGTCGACCACCAGCGTGCCGGCGGCCAGGCGCGCCGGCGCTGCGGTGATGCGGCAATCATCGCGCTTGCGGTTGTGGATCAGATACGGCGTGGCCTCGTCGCCCGGCGTGCCCACCGCCAGCACCAGGTGCTGGCTGTCGCGCACTGCGCGGATCTTGCCTGTCTCGCACTCGACGGCCGGGCCCGCGTCGAAGATGTCGACATAGCCTTGGTAGCTGAAGCCCTCGCTCTTGAGCATGGCCAGGGCCGGCTCGGTGTCGGTGTGCACGCGACCAATGACCTCGCGCGCGGCCTCGGACAGGAAGCAGGTATACAGGGGGAACTTAGGCATCAGTTCGGCGATGAACGACTTGTTGCCCACGCCAGTCAGGTAGTCGGCCTGGCTGAACTCCATCCTGAAGAAGTGCCTCCCCAGGCTTTCCCAGAACGGCGAGCGGCCGGCTGCGTCGGACATGCCGCGCATCTCGGCAATGATCTTGCGCCCGAACAGCTCCGGGAATTCGGCGATGAACAGAAAGCGCGCCTTGGCCAGCAGGCGGCCGTTGAGGCCGTTGCGGTAGTCGCTGCGCAGGAACAGCGAGCACAGTTCGGCGTTGCCGGTCAGGTCGTTGGCCAGGAACAGCGTGGGGATCTCGCGATAGATGTTCAGCTCCTGGGAGGCGCTGACAGTCAGCCCGACGCGGTAGTTGTACCAGGGCTCGCGCAGGCCCACGGCGCCGGCGATGGCCGAAATGCCGACCACCAGGCCTTCGTCGTTTTCCAGCACGAACAGGTAGTCGGTATCGCCCCGCTCGGCCTCGCCACGGAAGCTTTTTTCAGCCCAGCCAACGCGCTGCTCCAGGCGCTCCTCGTTGGCCGGCAAGGTCGTCAGCCCGGTGGTACCGGTACTGCGTGCCAATTCGATCAGCGCGGGTAAATCGCTGCTGCGTACAGGACGAACGATCATGCTCTCTCCTAAGCGGCGGCCAATGCCTGCCGCGAAACTCACTGTTCCGGCGCCCTGACCCGGGCTCGCCGGCTGCGGGTGTCAGACGGCGACCAGGCGCACGCTGCCACCTTCGCCAACACCCAGGGCGTCGGCGGCATCCAGACTCAGGCCGACGGGCTTGCCGGGCACCCAGTCCAGCTCCAGCAGCACGCTGCGGTAGTCCTGCAGCTGGCCGTTGCACACCAGGTAAGGACGTCCGCCCTTGATCGTGCTGTCCTCGATCTTGACCGGCGCCACGCGGCTCTGGGCGATCGAACGGATGCCCGAGACCCGCGCATGCAGGGTCGGTCCACCGTCGAAGATGTCGATGTAGTGGTCGGTCTCGAAGCCTTCGCGCATGAGGATGTCGAAGGTGATCTGCGCGCGCGGGTGCACCTGACCCATGGCTTCCTGAGCGGCGTCGGGCAGCAACGGCACGTAGATCGGGTAATGGGGCATCAGCTCGGCGAGGAAGGTACGGCTCTTCAACCCGCACAGGCGCTCGGCCTCGGCGTAATTGATGTCGAAGAAGTTGCGCCCGATGGCATCCCAGAACGGCGAATCGCCCGCATCGTCGCTGTAGCCGACGATCTCGGTCACCACCGAATCGGCGAAGCGCTCCGGGTGCGCGGCCATGAACAGCAGACGCCCGCGCGAATTGAGCTCGGCCCAGACGCTGTTGACCAGCTCCGGAACCACGTAGAAGCTGGTCAGCAGGCTATTGCCGGTAAGGTCGTGGCACTGGGAAAGGACGTGGATCTTGTTGTGGATCTTCAGCTCCCGCGACGCGTGGACGAAAGTCTCGTTACGAAAGCTGTAGAACGGCTCGGAATACCCGGCCGAGGCGACGATGGCCGAGCAACCGACGAGCTTGCCACTGCTGCTGTCCTCGAGCACGAAGAAGTAGCTCTCTTCACCGTTGAAGCTGACTTCGGCGGCAAAGGAGGTTTCCGAAGCGGCGATCTTGTCGCCCAGGCGAGCGGCATCATCCGGCAAGGACGTGACACCGATGGGGCTGTCGGCAGCCAGACGCTGCACTTCATTCAGGTCAGCCATTTGCGCGGGGCGCATCACCAGCATGGTGTCACTCCTTTGGGAAAGCAGGGCCGACGAATCGGCGCGGAAAAACGGCGGGCGCCCGAGGCACCCGCAAGGGATTCGCGCGTCACCGGCCTGCAGCGAGGCCGGGACGCAACCGCAGGCGTATCAGGCCTGGGTCAGCTTGGCCACGGCACGTTCGAAACGCGCCAGGCCCTCATCGATGTCAGCATCCTCGACCACCAAGCTCGGGGCAAAGCGCACCACATCGGGACCTGCCTGCAGGACCATAAGGTTCTCTTGCTCGGCAGCGTTGAGCACGTCCTTGGCCTTGCCCTTCCACGCATCGCTGAGGACGCAACCGATCAGCAGGCCGACACCGCGCACCTGGGTGAACAGGCCGTACTGCTGGCCAATCTGCTCCAGGCGGGCCTTGAAGCGCGCGTGCTTGGCCTTGACGCCAGCCAGCACCTCAGGGGTGTTGATCACGTCCAGCACCGCGTTGGCTACTGCGCAGGCCAGCGGGTTGCCGCCGTAGGTCGTGCCGTGGGTGCCGACGGCCAGGTGCTTGGCCAGCTCGCTGGTGGTGAGCATGGCGCCGATCGGGAAGCCGCCGCCCAGGCTCTTGGCGCTGGTCAGGATGTCCGGGGTGACGCCGTAATGCATGTAGGCATACAACTGGCCGGTGCGGCCCACGCCAGTCTGGACCTCGTCGAAGATCAGCAGCGCGTTGTGCTCGTCGCACAGCTTGCGCGCGCCTTCAAGGTAAGCCAGGTCGGCGGGGACCACGCCGCTCTCGCCCTGGATCGGCTCGATCACCACGGCACAGGTCTTGTCCGAGATCTGCGCCTTGAGCGCTTCCAGGTCGTTGTACGGCACATGACTGATGCCCGCGATCTTCGGCCCGAAGCCATCGGAGTACTTCGGCTGGCCGCCGACGCTGACGGTGAACAAGGTGCGACCGTGGAAGCTGTTCACGGTGGCGATGATCTCGTGCTTCTCGGGACCGAAGCGGTCATGGCCGACCCGACGAGCCAGCTTGAACGCGGCCTCGTTGGCCTCGGCGCCGGAGTTGCAGAAGAAGGCACGGTCGGCGAAGGTCGCGTCCACCAGCTTGTGGGCCAGGCGCAGGGCCGGCTCGTTGGTGAACACGTTGGACACGTGCCACAGGGTGTTGGCCTGCTCGGTCAGGGCGGCGACCAGTGCCGGATGAGCATGTCCCAGCGCGTTGACCGCGATGCCACCGGCAAAGTCGATCAGCTCGCGGCCCGACTGGTCCCAGACTCGGGAACCGGCGCCGCGCACAGGGATGAAAGCCGCCGGGGAGTAGTTGGGAACCATCACCTGGTCGAAATCGGCACGTTGCACCGGGGCTTGCTCAACGGACATCGGAGTCTCCTGAAGAGGAACGCTGGCCTGGAAGTGGCAAGCGATGGGGGGATTGTAAGGACTGATCGGCGCCTGTCCTTGTCGCCAAGCGACAACTTGTTACAGCGCCAAACCCTGTTTTACCAAGGCTTTCGGCAATGCGACAAACACTGTCGCAAACGCGCAGTTTAAACGCTGTGAAGGGTAGCGGGGAGATGGACTGGGCATTAAGGCACACGCAGAGAGTGTGTTTGCCTCAGTTCATTCCAGGATCGATGCCCTGTAGGAGCCCGCCCAGCCCGCTGGGCTGGGCGGGCTCCTACGGCATCGCGCACACCTGTTCGTTCACGCAGGAATCATCAAGGCGTGGGTGTCGATCAGCCGCGTTCGGCCGGCGCCGAGCTGAGCTCGAAGGGGCTGCTGCTGCGCCGCTGGTTACGGTCTTCCCGCGGCGTGGCGCCGAAGAAGTTGCGGTAGGCACTGGAGAAATGGGGACCGGAGGAGAAGCCACAAGACAGGCCGATCTGGATGATCGACTTGCTGGTCTGCATGAGCATCTGCCGCGCTTTGTTCAGCCGCAGCTCAAGGTAATACTGGCTCGGCACGCGGTTGAGGTATTGCTTGAAGATCCGCTCAAGCTGACGCCGCGACACGCAGACATGCTGCGCAATCTCGTCAGTGGTCAGCGGCTCTTCGATGTTGGCCTCCATCAGCAGCACGGCCTGGGTCAGCTTGGGATGGCTGGAACCCAGGCGGTTCTGCAGCGGGATACGCTGGCGCTCGCCACCCTCCCGGATCCGTTCGACCACCAGCTCCTCCGACACCGCCCCGGCCAGTTCCGCGCCATGATCACGGGCCAGCACCGCCAGTAGCAGGTCGACCACCGACATGCCGCCGCAGGCCGTCAGGCGATCCCGGTCCCAGTCGAACAGGTGGCTGGTGGCGATGACCTTGGGGAAGCGCTCGCCGAAATCGTCCTGCCAACGCCAGTGCACCGCCGCTCGGTAACCGTCGAGCAGGCCGAGCTGGGCCAGCGGGTACACGCCGGCCGAAAGCCCGCCGATCATGCAGCCACTGCGCGCGAGTTGCTTGAGCCCGGTCGCCAGCGCCGCGCCGACCGCGAGCGGAGGCTCGTCGGCCAGCAGGAACAGCTTCTGGCAACCTTCCAGGCGTCCGTTCCAGGGGTCGCCCGGCAAGCGCCAGGCACCTTCCTCCTGAGCTTCGACCTGAAGGAAGGCCAAATCGTAAACCACTTCCGGATGCACCTTCTGAGCCACCCGCAACACTTCCTCGGCCAGCGCCAGGGTCAATGCCTTGGTGCTGGGCCAGATGAGAAAACCGATTCGTTGGGTGGTCATAGGGTGCGGTCCGAAACCTGAAGTCATTCAACAAGCCGCGCGGGCGGGAAGAAGAGCGCCGGGGCTGGCTGCGCCAGTCGCGCAGCATGCCCTATTGTGGTGCAAAGGGGCAGCCCCTTTACTTGAGACTACCGGAAAGAAACTGCTTGAGGCGCTCCGACTGCGGATTGACCAACACCTCGCGCGGGTTACCACGCTCCTCAACCAAGCCCTTGTGCAGGAAGACCAACTGGTTGGAAACCTCGCGGGCGAAGCCCATCTCGTGGGTCACCACGACCATGGTACGGCCTTCCTGGGCCAGTGCCTGCATGACCTTGAGCACATCACCGACCAACTCCGGGTCGAGCGCCGAGGTCGGTTCGTCGAACAGCATCACTTCTGGCTCGACCGCCAGCGCCCGGGCAATCGCCACACGCTGTTGCTCGCCACCGGACATATGGCCGGGGAAGGCGTCCTTGCGGTGCGACACTCCAACCTTGGCCAGGTAATGCTCGGCCTTTTCCAAGGCTTCCTTCTTGCTCACGCCAAGCACATGCACTGGCGCCTCGATGACATTCTCCAGCGCGGTCATGTGCGACCACAAGTTGAAGTGCTGGAACACCATCGACAGGCGCGAACGCATGCGTTGCAGCTGCCTGGCATCGGCGGCCTTGAGCGCGCCGTCCTTGCCCGCCACCAGCTTGAGCTCTTCGTTGTTCAGCAGGATCTTGCCGGCGTGCGGCTGCTCGAGCAGGTTGATGCAACGCAGAAAGGTCGACTTGCCCGAACCGCTGGAGCCGATGATGCTGATCACATCGCCTGCCTTGGCCGCCAGGGACACACCCTTGAGCACTTCGTGACTGCCATAGCGTTTATGCAGGTCTTGGACTTCGAGTTTGTACATGCTGTCGGTTCTCACAAAGCGATCAGTCTTGAGCCGTGGCCCAGTGCGAAATGGAAGGCGCGGCCATCAGGACTTGCGCGGTGCCAGGTAGCCGAGCCAGCGGCGCTCGGCCAGCTTGAACAGGCGCACCAGGATAAAGGTCAGGCACAGGTAGAACACGCCCGCCGTGATATAGGCCTCGAAGGGCAGGTAGTACTGGGCATTGACCGTGCGCGCCGCGCCGGTGATGTCGATCAAGGTCACGATCGACGCCAGGCTGGTGGTCTGCAGCATCATGATCACTTCGTTGCTGTACTGCGGCAGCGCGCGGCGCAGGGCCGAGGGCAGCAGGATGCGCCGGTACATCTTCATGCGCGACATGCCCATCGCCTTGGCCGCCTCGATCTCGCCATGGGGCGTGGCACGCAGGCTACCGGCGATGATCTCGGCCGTATAGGCACTGGTGTTCACCGCAAAGGCCAGGCAAGCACAGAAGGTCGCGCTGGAGAGCCACGGCCAAAAGATGCTTTCGCGCACGGCATCGAACTGGGCCAGTCCATAGTAGATCAGGAACAGCTGCACCAGCATGGGCGTACCGCGGATCACGTAGGTGTACAGCCAGGCCGTCATGTTCACCAGTGGCTGCTTGGACACGCGCATCAGCCCCAGCGGAATGGCCGCCAGCAGGCCGAAGAACAGCGACAGCGCCAGCAACTTGAGAGTGGTCAGCAGCCCGCCGAGGTACAACGGCAGCGCCTCCCAGATCACGGTGTAATCGAAGATCATAGTTCAGCCACCTTGACGCCTGCCGAATAGCGCTTCTCGAGGTAACGCAGGGCCAGCAGCGAGACACTGGTGATCACCAGGTACATCGCGGCCACTGCCAGGAAAAAGGTGAAAGGCTCGCGGGTGGCATCTGCCGCCTGCTTGGCCTTGAACATCATGTCCTGCAGGCCGACCACCGAGATCAGCGCGGTTGCCTTGGTCAGCACGAGCCAGTTGTTGGTGAAACCCGGGATCGCCAGGCGGATCATCTGCGGCACCATGATGCGCAGGAACACCTGCAGGCTGCTCATGCCGTACGCCATGCCAGCCTCGGCCTGGCCCTTGGGGATGGCAATGAAGGCACCGCGGAAGGTTTCCGAGAGGTAGGCACCGAAGATGAACCCCAGGGTGCCGATGCCGGCCGCCAGGGGATTGAGGTCGATGTAGTCGTCATAACCCAACAGCGGCGCAACGCGATTGAGCACGTCCTGGCCGCCATAGAAGATCAGCAGGATGAGTACCAGGTCCGGAATGCCACGGATCACCGTGGCATACATATCGCCCAGCCAAGCCAGCCAGCGCACTGGCGACAAGCGCAGCGCAACGCCAATCAGACCGAGAACGACGGCCAGGGCCATGGACGACAGGGCAAGTTGCAGCGTCAGCCACGCCCCGTCGAGGATGACTGCCCCGTAGCCTTTCAACATGATGAGGTCCTCGACCTTGAAAATGAAAAAATGGTGCAAACCTCAGCGCACTGCTGTTTGCACCATTGCACAGGTTGGATCCGACGATTTACTGGGCTTCAGGCCCGTAGATGTCGAAGTTGAAGTACTTGTCCTGGATAGCCTTGTACTTGCCGTTGGCGCGGATGGCGTCGATCGCTGCGTTGATGCGCTCGACGTTGGCCTGGTCGCCCTTGCGCACGGCGATGCCGATGCCGTCGCCGAAGTACTTGGCGTCGGTGAACGCAGGGCCCACGAAGGCATAGCCCTTGCCGGCGTCGGTCTTGAGGAAGCCGTCTTCGAGCAGGGTTGCATCGGCTACGGTGCCATCGAGGCGACCGGCCGCGACATCCAGGTAGATTTCGTTCTGGGTCCCGTAAGGTACGACAGTGGCGCCCTTCGGTGCGAAGACTTCCTTGGCGAAGCGGTCATGGATCGAGCCGCGCTGCACGCCAATCTTCTTGCCCTTGAGCTCGTCCAGGCTGTCGCCGACCGTCGCGCCCTGCTTCATCACCAGGCGCGCTGGGGTCAGGTAGTAGCGCTTGGTGAAGTCGACCGACTTCTTGCGATCCTCGGTGATCGACATGGACGACAGGATGGCGTCGATCTTGCGCACTTTCAGTGCTGGGATCAGGCCATCGAATTCCTGCTCGACCCAGGTGCACTTGGCTTTCATCTCTTCGCACAGGGCGTTGCCGATGTCGTAGTCGAAGCCGGCGATGCTGCCGTCAGGCTGCTTGAAGGCGAAGGGAGGGTAGGCGGCTTCGATACCGATCTTCAACGGTTTCTCATCGGCCAGCGATGCCAGGGAAAACACAGACAGCGCCAGGGCGCCAAGCAGTGCAAGTTTCTTCATCTGGTAACTCCATCGGTATTGGGCAAATACAAGGCAGAAGGTACGACTGCCCGATATGCGAATGGGTACAACGCGAGCCGCGGGGCTTGGACCAAGGTCGCAGGCCACGAGCGAGAGAGTGGCATTTTAACGACACCCCGGAAGTCGATATTTCTTCAAAGCGACAACTAGTTACAGAAGCGCTTGAAACCGCGGCCGGCGATATTGACAGCTCCCGCTCAATATGCAAGAGCAACAGGAAAGCAACCTGATACCAAAGCAATAACTGCGCCTATTATTGGCAAAGCCTTGTAATCCAGCAAGCGGAGCGTGTGGGATGTGGAAAACGGCCACGGGCGCGCACCACAATGCCGCCTAAGCGTTTCCTTATGCCCCGTTTGCAAGCTGGCGCGGTGACATCAATGAATATCGACGTAACAGCCTTGCAGAAGCAAAAAACCCGCCAGGAAGGCGGGTTTGTTTTGGCTACACCGTTGAATCGGGTGGCTTCGTCGTGGGTTGGCCCGCGATGAAGCCACCACCCAGGCTACGCCGAAACTCGACTCATCTCCTTGTGCGTGTCAATCAGATGCTGCACCACGCCCGGGTCGGCCAGGGTGGAGATGTCGCCCAGGGCATCGTATTCGGCCGTGGCGATCTTGCGCAGGATACGCCGCATGATCTTGCCCGAGCGGGTCTTGGGCAGGCCCGGCGCCCACTGGATGACGTCTGGCGAGGCGATCGGTCCGATTTCCTTGCGCACCCAGTTCTTCAGTTCGATGCGCAACGCCTCGTTCGGCTCCTGGCCGGCATTGAGGGTGACGTACACATAGATGCCCTGCCCCTTGATGTCATGCGGCACGCCGACCACCGCCGCTTCGGCGACCTTGGGGTGGGCGACCATGGCGCTCTCGATCTCGGCGGTCCCCATGCGATGACCCGAGACGTTGAGCACGTCGTCGACCCGGCCGGTGATCCAGTAGTAGCCATCCTCGTCGCGACGAGCACCGTCACCGGTGAAGTACATGCCGCGGAAGGTCTTGAAGTAGGTGTCGACGAAGCGGTCGTGGTCGCCGTACAGCGAACGCGACTGGCCCGGCCAGGAATCGAGGATCACCAGGTTGCCCTCGGCGGCGCCCTCGATCAGGTTGCCCAGGTTGTCCACCAACGCCGGCACCACGCCGAAGAACGGCCGGGTCGCCGAACCTGGCTTGAGGCCGGTGGCACCTGGCAGCGGGCTGATGAGGATGCCGCCGGTCTCGGTCTGCCACCAGGTGTCGACGATCGGGCAACGGCCCTTGCCAACCGTCTCGTGGTACCAGTTCCAGGCTTCCGGGTTGATCGGCTCGCCCACCGAACCGAGCAGGCGCAGGCTGGAACCGTCGGCGCCGGCCACCGCGGCCTGCCCTTCGGCCATCATGGCGCGGATGGCGGTCGGCGCGGTGTAGAGGATATTGACCTTGTGCTTGTCGATGATCTTCGACACGCGGGTGATGTCCGGGTAGTTCGGCACGCCTTCGAACAGTAGCGTGGTCGCGCCGTTGGCCAGCGGGCCATAGACGATGTAGCTGTGGCCGGTGACCCAGCCCACGTCGGCGGTGCACCAGTAGACCTCACCCGGGCGGTAGTCGAACACCCGTTCATGGGTCAGCGCGGCGTAGACCAGGTAGCCGCCGGTGGTGTGCAGCACGCCCTTGGGCTTGCCGGTGGAGCCGGAGGTATAGAGGATGAACAGCGCTTCCTCGGCGCCCATTTCCTTTGGCGCGCAGTGGCTGGACGCGACCTTCATCAGGTCTTCGTACCAGATGTCGCGGTGCTGGTGCCAGGCGATCTCGCCGCCGGTGCGCTTGCACACGATGATCTTCTGCACGCTGCTGGTTTCAGGGTTGGTCAGGGCCAGATCGACGTTGGCCTTGAGCGCCGTACGGCGGCCGCCACGCAAGCCTTCGTCGGCGGTGATGACCACCTTGGACTTGCAGTCGATGATGCGTCCGGCCAGGGCCTCTGGCGAGAAGCCGCCGAACACCACCGAATGGATCGCACCGATCCGCGCGCAAGCCAGCATGGCCACCACGGCCTCGGGAATCATCGGCATGTAGAGGGTCACTACATCGCCCCGGTGCACGTCCTGGCCACGCAGGGCGTTGGCGAACTTGCAGACTTGCTCGTGCAGTTCGCGGTAGGTGATGTTGCGGTGCTCGGAAGGGTCGTCGCCCTCCCAGATGATTGCCAACTGATCGCCACGCTCTTCCAGATGACGGTCCAGGCAGTTGTAGGAAACGTTGAGAGTGCCGTCTGCGAACCACTTGATGTCGACATGGTGGTCATCGAACGAGGTCTGCTTGACCTTGGTGAACGGCTTGATCCAGTCCAGGCGCTGCGCCTGCTCACGCCAGAAGCCATCGGGGTTGATCACCGATTGCTGATACATGGCCTTGTAGGTGGCCTCGTCGGTCAGGGTGCTTGCCGCAACCTCGGGACGAACGGGATACAGTGGAGCCGCACTCATCTGTGTTACCTCGGTGTAATAGTTGTTTTTGTATGGGACCGTTTGTAACTGTACCAGAGCGGCAAAGACCATTCGACGATGGTAGTAGCGGCCACCCCGACGGCGGCGGTTGGCTGACCGCAGCCGCTCTAGGTCAGGCCCCGTCCCGCCCACAGCGCGTTGAGCCATCATCCTGGCGGGTCGATTGTTACCGTTTTTGTCAAAAGCCCGAAAAACTTTATCAAAACATTGTCTGTTTCCGCTGTATACCGAGGCATAGACTTCCTCTCGCCAACAACGGCAACGCGATTAACTTCTGGTAACAGCCCCCACGAAGGCATGTTAATCCCTGCGTAACTTCTGTTAGTTGAAACTTGCCGCGGTGGCACAAGCACCGCGCACTCCCTCACGACCTTAGACAGGTAGATTGAAAATGAAAGCTTTACTGGTATTGGTACTTGGCGGTATTTGCAGCGCGGCCATGGCCGACGACGTTGCACACGCTGCCGAGCAGATCCCGGTTGAACAGTACAGTTACTCGCAGCACCTGGACATCGCCCGCGTCATCTCCATGAGCGAAGTGCCGAACGTCTGCGAAGTGGTGCCAGCCCGCATGACCTACGAGGATTCCAAGGGCCAGACACACATTCTAGAGTACCGCGTAATGGGTAACGGCTGCTCCAACGGCTGATCCCAGTTCACATCGCCCGCCGCGCCTCGGTCATTCTGCAGGAGGCGCGCGGCGCTGAAAGTTGCAGCATTCTAAAATACGTCAACGTTCACCGCCCACTTACATGCGACACCTTATTTATTCAGTCGACTTGTTCAGCGCATGATCGCGCAACTTGTTGGCAATGGTCGTATGGGAAACGCCCAAGCGTTTACCCAACGCCCGACTGCTCGGATAATCATTCATCAGACTTTCAAGTACTGCTTTTTCAAAGCGCCCAATGATTTGTGCCAGGTCGCCGTCCAGGGAAAATTCACCCAATGGTTGGCGCACGCCATAATCCGGCAGGCGAATATGCTCGCGCTTGACCACGCCGCCCTCGCACAGTGAAACCGCCTGGAACAGCACGTTCTCCAACTGGCGCACGTTACCCGGCCAATGGTACTGGCTCAGACGCTCCATGGCGGCAGGCGCCAGGCGCGGCAGCGGGCAGCCGATCTGGCGACTGGCCTGGTCGAGAAAATGCTCTACCAGCGGCGGCAAGCCGTCGAGGCACTCGCGCAGCGGCGGAATGTGCAGCGACAGCACGTTGAGCCGGTGGTAGAGGTCTTGGCGGAATTCGCCACGGGCACACAACTCCGACAGGTCGACCTGGGTTGCGCAGATCACCCGCACGTCCAGGTACACCTCTTCGTCACTGCCCACGCGACGAAAGCAACCGTCCTGCAAAAAGCGCAGCAGCTTGACCTGCAGGCGCGGGCTCATTTCATCCACGCCATCAAGAAACAGCGTGCCGCCCGCCGTCAACTCCAAAAGCCCCAGCTTGCCTTCTGCCCTTGCACCCTCGAAGGCCCCAGGCCCATAGCCAAACAGCTCGGTCTCAGCCATGGACTCCGGCAGGCCGGCGCAATTGAGCGCCATCAAGGGGGCCTGCCCGCGTGGGCTGGCCAGGTGGCAGGCACGAGCGAGCAGTTCCTTGCCGGTCCCGGTCTCGCCCTCTATGAGCAGCGGCGCGTCCAGCGGCGCCATGCGCCGCGCCTCACGCACCACCGCGGCCATCACCCGCGAGCTCTGGAAGATGCTGTCGAAACCGCGCAGCTCCTGCTTGCGCACGTGGTAGATGCGTTCGCCGATGCGATCGGCGCGGTGCAGCGTCAGCACGGCTCCGGCCAGCGCCTCGCTGTCATCGTGCTCCGATTGCAGTGGCGCGATGTCGGCGAGAAAGACGTCGCCCTTGACCTTGACGCGCAGACCGTTGATCCGCGACTTGTTGGCCCGCACCAGCTCTGGCAGGTCGAAGTCTTCGGCGTAGCGCGACAGCGGAATCCCCGGCACTTCGTCGACCCTCACCCCAAGCAACTGCGCCGCCGCGCGGTTGGCCGCCACGATGCAGCCACCCATGTCGATCGACAGCACCGGAAACTCCAGCGCGCCTAGCAGCGCATTGAGTTCCATGTGCCGACGCTCGCTGGGCATGAGCCCGACACGCTTGACCCCGAACACCCCGGCGATCGACTCGAACTTGGGCCGCAAGGCCTGGAATTGCAGGTTGATCAGGTTCGGACAATGCAGGTAGATGGCATTGCCATGCTCGCCGCCGACCTCGCCACGCGCCACGTTGATGCCGTATTCGACCAGCAGGTTGAGGATGTCGCGCAGAATGCCGATGCGGTTCTGACAGTGCACTTTGATACGCATGCAAGGTCTCGAAATGGGAGAAAGGGAGGCTGATTATTTCATTGTCACGCAGAAAAGTCGTAAAGATTATCTGACAAAGACGCCGCGCCTTGACGCGATTTTTCGGCACCCTGGCGGTTTTGTAAAATTATCGTTACATCCAATGGAATACTAACCCCTTCCTTGCGCCGACCCAGACGCTGCAAAAGCGTACGACAGGGGTTATCACTAGAGGCATTGGCGTGAACACATAACAATAAAGCCCTCACCAGGAGAGCAGCATGAAACAGACGCAATACGTGGCACGCGAGCCCGATGCGCAAGGTTTTATCGACTATCCCGCGCAGGAACATGCGGTATGGAATACCCTGATCACCCGCCAGCTCAAGGTCATCGAGGGTCGCGCGTGCCAGGAGTACCTGGATGGCATCGAGCAGCTCAAACTGCCCCATGACCGCATCCCGCAACTGGGCGAGGTCAACAAGGTGCTGGGCGCCACCACCGGTTGGCAGGTCGCCCGGGTCCCTGCGCTGATCCCTTTCCAGACTTTCTTCGAACTGCTGGCCAGCAAGCGCTTTCCGGTCGCCACCTTCATCCGCACCGCCGAAGAGCTCGACTACCTCCAAGAGCCGGATATCTTCCACGAGATCTTCGGCCATTGCCCGCTGCTGACCAACCCCTGGTTCGCCGAATTCACCCACACCTACGGCAAGCTCGGCCTCAAGGCCAGCAAGCAAGAGCGCGTGTACCTGGCGCGGCTGTACTGGATGACCATCGAGTTCGGCCTGGTAGAGACCGCCCAGGGCCGCAGGATCTATGGTGGCGGCATCCTCTCCTCGCCCAAGGAGACCGTCTACAGCCTGTCCCAGGAGCCGGAGCACCAAGACTTCGACCCGCTGGAGGCCATGCGCACGCCTTATCGCATCGATATCCTGCAGCCGCTGTATTTCGTCCTGCCGAACCTCAAGCGGCTGTTCGACCTGGCCCATGAAGACATCATGGCCCTGGTCCACCAAGGCATGCAGCTGGGGTTGCACGCGCCTAAGTTTCCACCGAAGGCGGCTGCCTGAGCCGTCTTGCCGATAACAACTCAAACCGGAAAAAACTCATGAATGCCTTGAACCAAGCCCATTGCGAAGCCTGCCGCGCCGACGCTCCGAAAGTCACCGATGATGAGCTGGCGACGCTGATCCGCGAAATCCCGGACTGGAACATCGAAGTGCGCGACGGCCACATGGAGCTCGAGCGGGTCTTCCTGTTCAAGAACTTCAAGCACGCCCTGGCTTTCACCAACGCCGTGGGCGAAATCGCCGAGGCCGAGGGCCATCACCCAGGCTTGCTGACCGAGTGGGGCAAGGTCACCGTCACCTGGTGGAGCCATTCGATCAAGGGCCTGCACCGCAACGACTTCATCATGGCGGCGCGCACCGACGCTGTCGCCCAGACGGCCGAAGGGCGCAAGTGATGCACTTTGCGACCATCGAACGGGTCCCTGGCGATCCGATTCTCGGTTTGATGGAGGCCTACGCCCGCGACCCCAACCCGGACAAGTTCGACCTCGGCGTCGGCGTGTTCAAGGACGCGCGTGGCCTGACCCCGGTGCCCGCCGCCGTGAAACAGGCCGAGCAGCGCCTGGTCGAGCAGCAGCCGAGCAAGAGCTACGTGGGTGGCCATGGCGATCCGGCCTTTGGCCGCCTGCTCAGCGAGCTGGTGCTGGGCAGCGGCTCGCCGCTGCTCGCAGAGCAGCGTGCCGGCGCTACCCAGACGCCGGGCGGCACTGGCGCACTGCGTCTGGCTGCCGAGTTCATCGCCCATTGCCTGCCCGGGCGCGGCGTGTGGCTGAGTGACCCGACCTGGCCGATCCATGAGACCCTGTTTGCGGCCGCCGGCCTCAAGGTTTCTCACTACCCCTATGTGGGTGCGGACAACCGGTTGGACGTCGCTGGCCTGCTGGCAACGCTGGAGCACGTGCCTGAAGGCGATGTCGTGCTGCTGCATGCCTGTTGCCACAACCCCACCGGCTTTGATCTGAGCCAGGACGACTGGCGCGCCGTGCTGGAAGTGGTCCGTCGGCGCCAGCTGCTGCCGCTGATCGACTTTGCCTACCAGGGGTTTGGAGACGGCCTGGAGGAAGATGCGTGGGCCGTGCGCCTGTTTGCGCAAGCGCTGCCGGAACTGCTGGTGACCAGCTCCTGCTCGAAGAATTTCGGCCTGTACCGCGAACGCACCGGCGCCTTGCTGGTGTGCTGCCATGACACTGCAAAGCTGCAGGACGTGCGCAGCCAGCTCGCCCTGCTGGCGCGCAACCTCTGGTCGACGCCGCCGGATCATGGTGCCGCGGTGGTGGCGCAGATCCTCGGCGACCCGGCACTCAGGAAACTGTGGGTGGAGGAAGTCGATGCCATGCGCCAGCGCATCGCGCAATTGCGCCAGGGCCTGGTACAGGCGCTCGAACCCCATGGGCTGGGCCAACGCTTCGCCCATATCGCCGCCCAGCGGGGAATGTTCTCGTACACCGGGCTGACCCCAGAGCAGGTCCGCCAGTTGAGGGAGCGGCACAGCGTCTACATGGTCGGCACTGGTCGAGCGAATATTGCGGGTGCCGACGCCGGGCGCCTGGAACAGCTGGCGGCGGCAATCGCGGATGTTTGTTGACGGCGCCCCGCGGCTTCAGACCCTTTTGCAGATGAGGTGAAGAACGCAGATTGGTGAAGGCGCTTGCAAGGTGCACATCATCCAGCGCGACGGTGTCGCCTGGTTTTAGGGCCGCTGCGCAGCCCATCGCGGCACAAGGCGCGCTCCCACAGGGTGCCGCCGTGCTTGCAGGCCTTGTTCTCTGCGCGACAGCCCAGCCCAGCGGGCTGGGCGATTTCCCACAAGGCCTGCATGCACAATGAATCTCGGGGTATAGGAAAATCCTGGGGAGCGCGCCTTGTGCCGCGATGGGGCGCGCAGCGTCCCTAAAACCAGACAGCGAAATCCTGGCTGGATGGCTACGGTGCTACAGGCGGCCTGTCTCAGCCCATTTGCAGATATTCGGCGCCCGGCCGCCAGCGTGCAGCTTCCGTAATGTCCGATATCCGCCCGCTAACCCGACCGACGACTGGGAAAATATTCATATTGTCATTCGCACTGCTGTATCCTGCCCGAGCTTTTTTGAAGCCCCCACGCGCTTAGCGCAGCCTTTTCACATACTTGTGAGGAACGACGAGATGCATGAGATCCCGAATCTTCCCTTCCCAAGCCTGAAACCTGAAGAGCAAACCGTTGCCGCTCACCACGCCGAGCCTGCACCGGCCGTCGAGCAGGCTGGCGACGACCAATCCAGCGCTGACCAGGAATAACCGCGCACACCCTCCGATTGTGTGAAAACGGCTGACCTGCGGGCTCCCCCGTCATCACGTTTTCACACCGTCAAGCATTCCTCGCACCGAAGGCCTCCATGCCCGATACACCCCGTCCCTTTGCGGTCACCCTGCAAGTCGTCTCCATCGTCCTGTTCACCTTTATCGGCTACCTCAACGTCGGCATCCCTTTGGCCGTGCTGCCGGGCTACGTACACAACGAGCTGGGCCTAAGTGCCGTGATCGCCGGGCTGGTGATCAGCGTGCAGTACCTGGCTACCCTGCTCAGTCGCCCCTATGCCAGCCGCATCATCGACAACCTGGGCAGCAAGAAGGCCGTCCTCTATGGCCTGGCCGGCTGCGGCCTGAGCGGCGTCTTCATGCTGCTGAGCACTGGCCTGGGTCATTTGCCCTGGCTGAGCCTGGCCTGCCTGCTGGCCGGCCGCCTGGTGCTGGGCAGCGCCGAAAGCCTGCTAGGTTCGGGTTCGATCGGCTGGGGCATCGGCCGGGTCGGCGCCGAACACACGGCCAAGGTCATTTCCTGGAACGGCATCGCCAGTTATGGCGCACTGGCCATCGGCGCGCCGCTGGGCGTGGTGATGGTCAATTCCCTGGGGCTATGGAGCATGGGCGCCAGCATCATCCTGCTGTCTGGCATCGGCCTGCTGCTGGCTTGGCCAAAGCGGGCCGCACCGATCGTTCCCGGCGTCCGCCTGTCCTTCCTGCGGGTGCTGGGCCGGGTGTTCCCGCACGGTGCGAGCCTGGCATTGGGCTCGATCGGCTTCGGCACCATCGCCACCTTCATCACTCTCTACTACGCCAGCCACGACTGGAACAACGCGGCGCTGTGCCTGAGCCTGTTCGGCGCCAGCTTCATCAGCGCGCGCCTGCTGTTCGGCAACCTGATCAATCGCCTTGGCGGCTTTCGGGTGGCCATCGTCTGCCTGACGGTGGAAACCTTCGGGCTGTTGCTGCTGTGGCTGGCCCCAACGGCCGAGCTCGCCCTGGCCGGGGCCGCGTTGAGCGGCTTCGGCTTCTCCCTGGTGTTTCCGGCCCTGGGCGTGGAAGCGGTGAACCTGGTGCCGGCAGCCAACCGCGGCGCCGCGGTGGGCGCCTACTCGCTGTTCATCGATCTCTCGCTGGGGATCACCGGCCCACTGGTGGGCGCCGTAGCGGCAGGCTTCGGCTTTGCGTCGATCTTCCTGTTTGCCGCGTGCGCCGCCTTCTGCGGCCTGCTGCTGAGCCTGTACCTGTATCGTCAGGCCCGCCACATGCGCGCGGCACCGGGCCAGGCTTGAACATCAGGCCGCTAGGCGACAGGGCTGCACCGCAGCCCCCTCACTTCGGTCAGCGCGAAGCGTGCTGCAAGATGACCTCCAATGGGTGGCGCAGCTGGCGGTCGGCCAGGCGTTTGACCTGGCTGCGGCAGGAGTAGCCGGTGGCCAGCGCCTCGCCCTCCTTGTCCAGCTTGGTCGCCCAGGACTGCTCGAAAATCGTCCGCGAGGTGCCCTGGTTGCGCGCCTCGTGGCCATAGGTGCCGGACATGCCGCAGCAGCCAGTGGCCTCGGTGACCAGCTTGAGCCCCATGCGGGCGAACACCTGTTCCCACTGCCGGGTGCTGGCCGGGACGTTGGTCTTCTCGGTGCAGTGGGCCATCAGGCGGAAGCTCGCGGCCTTGGCGACCGCCTGCTCGGGCAGCACGTCGATCAACCATTCCTGTGGCAACAGCACCTTTGGGCACTCCTCCAGCCCCGGGACCTTCTGGTACTCCTGTCGATAGACCAGGGTCATCGCCGGGTCCAGCCCCACCAGCGGCACGCCGCACTCAGCCAAGGCCTTGAGCTGGCTGGCATTGCGAATGGCCGCCTTGGCGAAGGCACCGAGGAACCCCTGTACGTGCAGCGGCTTGCCGTTGGCGCTATAGGGGGCGAGGAATACCCGATGGCCGAGACGGTGCGCCAGCTCGATAAAGGCGGCCAGCAGCGGCGTCTCGAAATAGCGGGTAAAGGCGTCCTGGACCAGCACGATGCTGCGCTCGCGCTGCGCCGGGGTAAGCTCACGCAGGGCCGGTACGCTGGCCGCGCCAACCCGGCAGCGGGTCAGGGTCGACTGCAGGTTGAAACGGCTGAGCAGCGGACTGTCGACCATGCCGACCTGGTCCGCCAGCAGCTTGCTCACCCACTTCGACCCCATCACAGCGTTGTACAGGCCGGGGGCGTAGGCCATGTACGGAAGGGTGAACTCCAGCGAGCCGATCAGGTAGTCACGCATCGGCCGTTGGTAGCGGCCATGGTAGAGCTCGAGGAAGCGCGAGCGGAACTCCGGGACGTTGACCTTGATCGGGCATTGCCCCGCGCACGACTTGCACGCCAGGCAGCCGGCCATTGCATCGTAGACCTCATGGGAAAAGTCGTCCTGGCCCTGCTGGCGCGCACGGTTGTTGCGCAGTCGCGCCGGCAGGCCCTTGAGCCAGGTGGTGCGCTTGCCCGCGGCGGCGAGCACGTCGACATTGGCCGCGCCCTGCAGGCGCAACCACTCGCGGATCAGCGAGGCGCGGCCCTTGGGTGAATGCTGGCGCTCACGGGTGGCTTTCCACGACGGGCACATGGCGTCGTTGGGGTCGTAGTTGTAGCAGGCGCCATTGCCGTTGCAATGCACGGCGCTGCCAAAGCTCTGCCAGACGCGCTCGTCGATGGTGCGGTCAAGGTCGCCGCGCAGCGTCGCTTCGTTGACCTTGATCAGGCCTTCGGCGCTGTCTGGCGGGGTGCAGATCTTTCCGGGATTGAGCTGGTTATGTGGGTCGAAGGCCCCCTTGAGGCGCTGCAGCGCCGGGTACAGCTCACCAAAGTACTCGGGCACGTATTCCGAGCGCAGGCCCTTGCCGTGCTCGCCCCAGAGCAGGCCGCCGTAGCGCTGGGTCAGTGCCGCGACTGCATCGGAGATCGGCTTGACCAGCGCGGCCTGGGCCGGGTCCTTCATGTCCAGCGCTGGGCGCACGTGCAGCACGCCAGCGTCGACATGGCCGAACATGCCATAGGCCAGGCCGTAGCCATCCAGCAGCGCACGGAATTCGGCGATGTAATCGGCCAACTGGTCGGGCGGTACCGCCGTGTCTTCGACGAAGGGCTGCGGACGCACTTCGCCCTCGACGTTGCCGAGCAGGCCCACCGAGCGCTTGCGCATGGTGTAGACCCGCGTGACCGCCTCGGCACCTTCGGCCAGGGTGTGGCCCAGGCGCTCGACGCTGGTATCGGCCTGCAGGTGCGCGACGAAGGCACGCACGCGCGCATTCACCTCGTCTGGCTCGTCACCGCAGAACTCCACCAGGTTGATCCCCAGGGTCGGCCGTGCGGCATCGGAGGGGAAATACTCGGCGACGCTGTGCCAGACGATGTCCTTCATCGCCAGCATCAGCACCTTGGAGTCGACTGTCTCGATCGACAGCGGCTTGTGCGCCATCAGCGCGTTGGCGTCGCGCAGGGCGTCCATGAAGCTGGCATAGCGCACGTTGACCAGCACCGAGTACTTGGGGATCGGCAGGACATTGAGCTTGGCCTCGACCACATAGCCCAGCGACCCCTCGGCGCCGCACAGCACGCTGTTGAGGTTGAAGCGTCCCTGCTCGTCGCGCAGGTGCGCCAGGTCGTAGCCGGTCAGGCAGCGGTTGAGCTTGGGGAAGGTGCTGGCAATGAGTTCGGCCTGGGTTTGCTGGATCTGCCGGGCCATGCGGTACACCTCGCCGACCCGGCCAGGCGCGGCGCAGGCCTGCTCCAGCGCCGGGTCGTCGATCGGCAGGCTGTGCAGGCGCTCGCCGCCGAGCAGCACAGTGTGCAGCTCGAGCACGTGGTCGCGGGTCTTGCCATAGGTACAACTGCCCTGGCCACTGGCATCGGTGTTGATCATGCCGCCGACCGTGGCGCGATTGGAGGTGGACAGTTCAGGGGCGAAGAACAGCCCGTGGGGCTTGAGGGCAGCGTTGAGCTGGTCCTTGACCACGCCGGCCTGGACCCGCACCCAACGCTGCTCGACATTGATCTGGAGGATCTTGTTCATGTGCCGCGACAGGTCGACGACGATGCCGTCGGTCAGCGACTGGCCGTTGGTGCCTGTACCGCCGCCGCGCGGGGTCAGTTTGATCTGACGAAAGCGGGGCTCGGCCATGAGCGTGGCGATGCGCGCCACGTCGTCGGCGTCCAGCGGGAACACTGCCGCCTGGGGCATACGCTGGTAGATGGAGTTGTCGGTGGCCAACACGGTACGGGTCCCGTAGTCGGCACTGAGCTGGCCACGAAAGCCGCTGGCGCGCAGGGCATCGAGAAAGGCTGGATAGTGGTCGGCAGGGGCCTGGGTCGGCAGCTGGGCGATCATCGGAGGATGGCCTCTTTTTCGGCTAATTCACGGAAAACCTGTCATCGCGGCATGGGTCTGCCCTGCTCCGGATGACGAATAGGCCAATGTTCCTGTACTTTCCCAGGCAGGGCAAACGGATAATCCTGCCGCTATCGATGACTTTTATGAATGAATTACCGCCACCTGACGCCCTCCATGTCGCTGTTGCTGGCCTTCGAGGCTGCCGCCCGACATGAAAGCTACACCCGCGCCGCCGCTGAACTGTCGCTGACCCAGAGCGCCGTCAGCCGCCAGGTGCAGGCGCTGGAGCAACAATTGGGCCTGACCCTGTTCCGCCGCGAAGGCCGTCAAGTCCAGCTGACCGACGTCGGCCGTCTGTACCAGCGCGAGCTGAGCGAAGCCTTGGGGCGCATTCGCAGCGCTACCTTGCAGGCCTTGGCGTATCAATCGGGCGTCGGCACCCTGCGCCTGGCCACCCTGCCCACGTTTGGCTCGAAATGGTTGCTGCCGCGCCTGCATGCCTTCTACGCGGCACACCCGGGCATGCTGGTACACATCCATTCACGTATCGAAGCCATCAACTTTGCCACCAGCGAGATCGATGCGGCCATCGGTGTTGCCAACGGCGACCTGCCGGGGTTGGTGTGCCATCGCCTGCATGCCGAGGAACTGGTGGTCATCCTGCCACCCGATGCTGCCCACGCGCCTCAGGCGTGGAGCCCTGCGCGCATCAGCGAGCAAGTACTGCTCAACGTGGCCAACAATCCCCACGCCTGGGGCGAATGGTTCTCCCACCACAACCTGCCCCACCGTGCCATGCGCCTGGGGCCGAGCTTCGAGCTGACCTCGCACCTGATCCAGGCCGTGCGCGCCGGCATCGGCATTGGCCTGGTGCCACGCATTCTGGTGGAGGAGGAGCTGGCCAGCGGCGAACTGTTCAGCCCCGGCCTGCCCTTCGCCAGCCAGCGCAGCTATTACCTGATCTACCCACCGCGCAACGAGGCGCTGCCGTCGCTGCGAGCCTTCCGCAGTTGGCTGCTGGCGCAGATCTGAAAAACGCAAAACCCGGCACGAGGCCGGGTTTTGCGTTATCGCGGTTGGCGCAGGTGCTTATTTGGCGATCGAGCCTGCAGCGCCGGTAACCTGGGCCTGGGCCTGGGCCTTGCGGCGACTCTTGAGCAGGTAGAAGCCGAACATCACCAGCAACCACACCGGAATCGCGTAGACCGAGACCTGGATCCCTGGGATCAGCAGCATGATGCCCAGGATCAGCACCACGAACGCCAGGCACAGGTAGTTGCCATAGGGGTACCACAGCGCCTTGAACAACGGCTTCTGGCCAGTACGGTCCAGGTGCTGACGGAACTTGAGGTGCGAGTAGCTGATCATCGCCCAGTTGATGACCAGGGCCGCGACCACCAGCGACATCAGCAGCTCGAGCGCATGTTGTGGCATGAAGTAGTTCAGCAGCACCGCCACCAGGGTTACCACGGCCGAAACCAGGATCGACCGCACCGGCACGCCGCGCTTGTCGATCTTCGCCAGGCTAGCCGGCGCATCGCCCTGCTCGGCCATGCCGTACAACATGCGGGCGTTGCAGTAGGTACCGCTGTTGTACACCGACAGCGCCGCGGTCAGGACCACGAAGTTCAACAGGTGAGCGGCCACGTCACTGCCCAGCAGCGAGAACACCTGGACGAACGGGCTGCTGCCGTAGCTGCCGCCGGAGGCGTCGATGCTGGCCACCAGGCTGTCCCATGGTGTCAGCGACAGCAGCACTACCAAAGCACCGACGTAGAAAATCAGGATGCGGTAGATGACCTGGTTGATCGCCTTGGGAATGATGGTCCGCGGCTGATCGGCCTCGGCCGCGGTGAAACCGAGCATTTCCAGGCCGCCGAACGAGAACATGATGATCGCCAGCGCCATCACCAGGCCGCTGACCCCATTAGGGAAGAAGCCGCCGTGCTCCCACAGGTTGCTCACCGTCGCCTCGGGGCCGCCGCTGCCGCTGACCAGCAGGTAGCTGCCCAGGCCGATCATGCCGACAATGGCCACGACCTTGATGATCGCGAACCAGAACTCGGTCTCGCCGAACACCTTCACGTTCATCAGGTTGACGGCATTGATCAGCAGGAAGAATGCCGCTGCCGTGACCCACACCGGGATCTCGGGCCACCAGTAGTGCACGTACTTGCCCACGGCCGACAGTTCGGACATGCCCACCAGGATATACAGCACCCAGCAGTTCCAACCCGACAGGAAGCCGGCGAAGCCACCCCAGTACTTGTGCGCGAAATGGCTGAAGGAGCCGGCCACCGGCTCTTCGACGATCATCTCACCGAGTTGGCGCATGATCATGAAGGCAATGAAGCCGCAGATAGCATACCCCAGGATCATCGACGGGCCGGCGGATTTCATTACCCCGGCCGAGCCCAGGAACAACCCGGTACCGATCGCCCCACCCAGGGCAATCAATTGGATATGACGATTTTTCAGGCCGCGCTTGAGTTCGCCTGACTGCGTGTTGTGTCCACTCATGAACGGAGTCACCTGCTTGTTTTTATCTGTGACGGAATCGGACCCACCGCGCTCGTGGCGCAGCGGAATGGGCAAGGTGTGGTTACCTTGGAATCTCGGACATGTGGCGTCTCAGCCGGGCCTGGGCCCTGGGCGAATCAACCGGGTGTCGACGAGAGTGCGCGGTACGCATTGGAGTCACAGATAAAACGCGGCGCATTGTATACCCCTGCAGACGCGCAGGAGTCAACGCGTTGCGTAGGTGTCTTGCGACGAAACGCACCGGTCCTGAGGAAAAGGCCAAGCCTTTGGGAGTGAACGGCGTACATGGCGCCTCCATTTGTTGTTATTGAAGCCAGGCTCTGCGGCCCGGCTGTTGCGCACGGCAATGGCGCACATATCACCCTGGGGCGCGTGTTTGAGCAAGGGGGTGCGGGGGTTGGGCAGGCGCGGCCTACTCGTGGTTGCGGCAAGAAGAGTTTACAAGGGTCCGAAACAGAGCCTGCCAAGGAAAAATCGGCTCAAATTCGTAACAAAAATTTTACAAGCCGGTTTGAAAAGTTTCCATCAACCCCAGAAGTCATTGAATGGAAAAGAAAATGCATGCACGTGGTAGCCATGACTCGATCTAAGCATCCTCAAACACCCCAATAAAAAAACCAGCCCGAAGGCTGGTCTCTTGTCAACGACACCCCATCAAGGGCGCGGCTTGCTGCGGCTTGCGCCTGGCTTGCCGCCGCCGGTCGGTTTGCCGGGGCGCTTTTTCATGTCGCTGGGGCGCTCGGCCACGGCGCTGCCACGATTGCCCTTGCGCGGGGCCTCTTCACGCGGCTGGCGTGCCGGACGCTCGCTACCAGCCTCGGCAGCCGGACGCAGGTTGCGCACGCGCTCGCCACGGCCCATTGGGCGGGTCGACTTGCGCTGCAGACGGTCGAGCTTTTCCTTGGCCTTGAGGTTCAGCGACGGCAATGCCACCGGCTGCAAGCCGACTTCAGCGGCGAGAATGTCGATCTCGCCTTGGGTCATTTCGCGCCAGCGGCCCATCGGCAAGTCGGAATTGAGGAACACCGGACCGAAACGCACGCGCTTCAGGCGGCTGACCACCAACCCCTGGGATTCCCACAGGCGACGGACTTCGCGGTTGCGACCTTCCATTACCACGCAGTGGTACCAGTGGTTGAAACCTTCACCACCTGGAGCCTGCTGGATGTCGGTGAAACGCGCCGGACCATCCTCGAGCATCACGCCGTTCTTCAGCCGGGTGATCATGTCGTCGTCGACTTCACCGCGCACGCGCACGGCATACTCGCGGTCCATCTCGTAGGACGGGTGCATCAGGCGGTTGGCCAGCTCACCATCGGTGGTGAACATCAGCAGACCGGTGGTATTGATGTCCAGGCGGCCGATGTTGATCCAGCGGCCTTCCTTCGGACGCGGCAGGCGGTCGAATACGGTCGGGCGGCCTTCCGGGTCGTCGCGGGTGCAGATCTCGCCGTCTGGCTTGTTGTACATGATCACGCGACGCACGGTTTCGGCGGCTTCTTCACGCTTGATCAGCTTGCCGTCAACGGCGATGGCGTCATGCAGGTCGACGCGCTGGCCAAGGGTGGCCCCGACGCCATTGACCTTGATCCGGCCCTGGCTGATCCAGGCCTCGACGTCACGGCGCGAGCCCACGCCAATGCGCGCCAGCACTTTCTGCAGCTTTTCGCCCGCTGGCGGTAGGGGTTGGGTTTCTTGCAGGTCTTTGTCACTCATCTGGGCACCTCCCGGTGTAGGAATCGAATCTGGTTCTGGCGACGGACGCGCCAAAAGGTCGCGCATCATACGCCGATCATTGGCCGAGCGCATCTGAGACTAGCGGGTTTTCGCCATGGGCCTAAGGGTTTCCGACACCTGGAATGCCCTCGTCTACCTCGGGGACCTCGTCGCGCAAGTCCTCGAAGTCGGTCTTGAGGCCCTCCTCCATTGCATCGAGCTCGACCAGCAGGCTACGGAAGCTGGTTTCCTCCCCCGCAGGCGGCAGCTCACCGTCGGCCTCCAGACTGGCATCGGCCAGGGCCTGCAGGTGGGCAGGCACGGGAGCGTCGTCCAGCTCCAGCAGCGGCGCTGGCTCCATCTCGCGCAGTTCGGCCAGGGCCGGCAGTTCGTCGAGGCTCTTGAGGTTGAAGTGGTCGAGAAAGGCTTTGGTGGTAGCGAACATTGCCGGCCGTCCAGGCACTTCGCGATAACCGACGATGCGGATCCACTCGCGCTCGATCAGGGTCTTGATGATGTTGCTGTTGACCGCCACGCCACGCACGTCTTCGATCTCGCCGCGGGTGATGGGCTGGCGGTAGGCGATCAGCGCCATGGTCTCGAGCATGGCGCGAGAATAGCGTTGCGGGCGTTCCTCCCACAGCCGGCCAACCCAGGGCGCATAGGTCTCGCGGATCTGCAGGCGGTAGCCGGTGGCCACTTCCTTGAGCTCGAACGCACGGCCATTGCACGACTTGCCCAGCACGTCCAAGGCCTTCCTGAACATGGTCGGTGCCGGGCGCTCGGCCTCTTCGAACAGCTCATACAGGCGCTCGAGCGATTGCGGCTTGCCCGAAGCCAGCAGAAAAGCCTCGATCAGCGACGCCAGGTCGCGGGGTTCATTCAGGTTCATGGGTGTGCTGGATACTCTTGCTTCACTCTGCCCGGGCGCGGACATGGATCGGGGCGAAAGGCTCATTCTGCACCAGTTCGATAAGCGATTCCTTCACCAGTTCGAGAATCGCCATGAAGGTGACCACCACGCCGAGCTTGCCCTCCTCGGCGGTGAACAGCGTGGGAAAGGGCACGAAACCGCCGCCCTTGAGGCGCTCGAGCACCTCGCTCATGCGCTCGCGGGTAGACAGCGCCTCGCGGCTGACCTGATGGCTCTCGAACAGGTCGCCACGGCGCATTACCTCGGCCATGGACACCAGCAGCTCCTCCAGGCTGACCTGCGGCAGCAGCTTGCGCGCCTTGGCCTGGGGCGCCTCGAGCCGCGGCACGATGACCTCGCGGCCGACCCGGCTCAACTGGTCGATGCCCTCGGCCGCCGCCTTGAAGCGCTCGTACTCCTGCAGACGGCGGATCAGCTCGGCGCGCGGGTCGCCTTCGTCCTCTTCGATTTCCACCGCGCGTGGCAGCAGCATGCGCGACTTGATCTCGGCGAGCATGGCCGCCATCACCAAATATTCGGCGGCAAGCTCCAGGCGCACACTCTTCATAAGCTCGACATAGCCCATGTACTGGCGGGTGATTTCCGCCACGGGGATGTCGAGGATGTCGATATTCTGTTTGCGGATCAGGTACAGCAGCAGGTCGAGCGGCCCCTCAAAGGCTTCGAGGAAGACTTCCAGGGCATCCGGCGGGATGTACAGGTCGACTGGCAGCTCGGTCAGCGCCTCGCCGTAGACCAGCACCAGCGACAGCTGTTGCGGCGCGACGGCATCGGCGTCGACCATCGGCGCCTGAGGCTGCTCTGCTGCGCTCACGCCTGGACCAGGAAGGGCGCAGGATCGCCGCAACCGACGCGGATCACCTCAGGCTCGCCATCGGCCAGGTTGATCACCGTGGAGGCCTTGAGGTCACCGAAACCGCCATCGATGATCAGGTCGACGTGGTGTTCGAGGCGCTGGCGGATCTCGTACGGGTCGGTCATCGGCTCTTCGTCACCGGGCAGGATCAGGCTGACGCTCATCAGCGGCTCACCGAGCTGTTCCAGCAATGCCAGGACGATCGGGTTGGAGGGCACACGCAAGCCGATGGTACGACGCTTCTCGTGCATCAGCAGGCGCGGCACCTCGCGGGTGGCGTTGAGAATAAAGGTATAGGGGCCGGGAATGTAAGCCTTGAGCAGGCGGAAGTTGGCCGTGTCGATCTTGGCGAACAGGCCCATCTGGGACAGGTCGCAGCAGATCAGCGTGAAGTTGTGGTTCTTGTCGAGCTGACGCAGGCGCCGCACCCGCTCCACGGCGTTCTTGTCGCCGATCTGACAACCCATCGCGTAGGAGGAATCGGTGGGATAGACCACTACGCCGCCCTTGCGGATGATCTCGACGGCCTGTTTGATCAAGCGCGCTTGCGGATTTTGCGCATGAATCTGGAAAAATTGGCTCACATTCTCATCCTGTTCAAACGGGGGTAGGCTGCTCATGGCTGAATCGGCGCCACAACGGTGGCAGGTCCTCGGGCAATGGCCGGTAGGCACCGATCTCGCCCCAGGTGCCGGGACCATGAAAGTCACTGCCAGCGCTTGCCAGCAGACCGAATTCACGGGTGAGGATGGACATCGTGCCCACCTGCTCGGCTGGCATCATCCCGTTGACCACTTCCAGCGCCTGCCCGCCTGCTTGAATATAGTCGGCAATCAGCCGGCGGCGCTTGCTGCGGGTCAGTTCGTAATGCATCGGATGCGCCAGGCTCACCCAGGCATTCGACGCGCGCAGGGTGGCAACAGTTTCCTCGAGCGTCGGCCAGTGCAGCTTGACGTCGCCCAGCTTGCCGGCGCCCAGCCACTTGCGAAAGGCTTCGCCGCGGTCCTTGACCAGGCCGGCGCGTACCAGGTACTCGGCAAAATGCGGCCGTGCCGGGGCGTTGCCGCTGTCGCCCAGCTCCATCTGCACGGCTCGCGCGCCGTCGAGGGTGCCGGGCATGCCTTTGAGCGCCAGCCGTCGGTCGATCTCTTCGGCGCGCAACCAGCGGCCTCGGTGCAAGCGCTCGATGGCCGTCAGCAACGGCGGCGCATCGAGAACAAAGTTGTAACCCAGTATGTGAATGGTTGCCCCACCCCAGGTGCAGGACAGCTCCACCCCGCTCACCCACTGCAGGCCCAGCGCATGGCAGGCCTGGCGGGCCTCGGCAAGGCCTTCAAGGGTATCGTGGTCGGTCAGGGCCAGTGTTCGCACTCCATGCTCATGCGCGCGGGCGACCAGAGCCGTGGGCGACAGGGCGCCATCGGAGGCCGTGCTGTGACAGTGCAGATCAACATTCATGGAGGAGCGCTTTCGCCGGGATTGATGTTTGTTATTATGCCGTGACATCCCGATTCTGGCTGCCATTGTGAAACAATTCATCGATTTCATCCCGCTGCTGCTGTTCTTCCTCGTCTACAAGCTCGACCCGCGCGTGGTCGACCTTGCCGGCCACGACTTCGAACTCGGCGGCATCTACAGCGCCACCAAGGTCCTGATCATCAGCTCGCTGGTGGTCTATGGCGCGCTGTTCATCCGCCAGCGCAAGCTGGAGAAGGGCCAGTGGCTGACGCTGATTGCCTGCCTGGTCTTCGGCGGCCTGACCCTGGCCTTTCACAGCGAAACCTTCCTCAAGTGGAAGGCGCCGGCGGTCAACTGGTTGTTCGCCCTCGGTTTCGCGGCCAGCCACTTCATCGGCGACCGCGTGCTGATCAAGCGCATCATGGGCCATGCCCTGACCCTGCCGGAGCCGATCTGGGTGCGCTTGAACCTGGCCTGGATCGTGTTCTTCCTGGTCTGCGGCGCCGCCAACCTGTTCGTCGCCTTCACCTTCCAGGCCTTCTGGGTCGACTTCAAGGTGTTCGGCAGCCTGGGCATGACCGTGATCTTCCTGGTCGCCCAAGGGGTCTACCTGTCGCGCCACATGCACGACAGTGACCCTACCACCCCGCCCTCCACCCCAAAGCACGAGGATTGACATGCTTTACGCCATCATCGCCAGCGACGTCGCCGACTCCCTGGAAAAACGCCTGGCCGCGCGCCCGGCGCACATCGAGCGACTGCAGCAGCTCAAGGCCGAGGGCCGTGTGGTGCTGGCCGGCCCGCACCCGGCCATCGACAGCAACGACCCGGGCGCTGCCGGCTTCACCGGTAGCCTGATCGTTGCCGAATTCGACTCCCTGGCCGCCGCCCAGGCCTGGGCCGATGCCGACCCCTACATTGCCGCGGGCGTGTACGACAAGGTCGTGGTCAAGCCGTTCAAGCAAGTCCTGCCCTGAACCCTCCCCGGCGGCACGCCTGCGTGCCGCACCGCTCATTAATGGTTGAGTTGAGTGAGTCATGAGTGAGCTGCTACTGATTGACGATGACCAGGAACTCTGCGAGCTGCTTGGCAGCTGGCTGACCCAGGAAGGTTTCGTGGTACGCGCCTGCCACGACGGCCAGAGTGCGCGCCAGGCGCTGGCCACCCAGGCACCGGCGGCCGTGGTGCTGGATGTGATGCTGCCCGATGGCAGCGGCCTGGAATTGCTCAAGCAGCTGCGCAGCGAGCATGCCGATCTGCCGGTGCTCATGCTTTCTGCCCGCGGCGAGCCGCTGGACCGCATCCTTGGCCTGGAGCTTGGGGCCGACGATTACCTGGCCAAGCCGTGCGACCCGCGCGAGCTGACCGCACGCCTGCGCGCGGTGCTGCGGCGCAGTCACCCGACCGCCACCACCACTCAGATGGAGTTCGGCGACCTGACCTTCAGCCCGGCCCGCGGCGTGGTAAGCATCGAAGAGCGTGAGTTGAGCCTGACCCTCTCGGAAAGCCGCATCCTCGAAGCCCTGCTACGCCAGCCCGGTGAGCCGCTGGACAAGCAGGACCTGGCGCAGATCGCCTTGGGCCGCAAGCTGACCCTGTACGACCGCAGCCTGGACATGCACGTCAGCAACCTGCGCAAAAAGATCGGCCCGCATCCGGATGGGCGACCGCGGATCGTCGCCCTGCGTAGCCGTGGCTACTACTACAGCCTGTGATTGCACCCTCGCGACGCGACTGTGCGACCGCGTCACGGCGCCAACGTCAATGTTCCCGGCCGATGATCTTTACGCAGCCTTTACCCACAGCTGACCGCCCTTGACCTTGATCTCCCTAAACTGGGCTCATCCGGTAACGACCGGCCCCTGAAAGGAGAGACACCATGCGCAAGACCCTTATCGCCCTGATGTTCGCCGCTGCCCTGCCGACTGTCGCCATGGCCATGCCAGAAGGCGGCCCGCGCCACGACGGCATGCATCACCGCGGTGGCGCACCTTTCGCCCAGCTGGACCTGAGCCGCGACCAGCGCCAGCAGGTCAACAAGCTGATGGGCGAGCAGATGAAGGCCCAGCGTGACATCACCAAGCGCTACCTCGACAAGCTGCCCGCTGCCGAGCAGAAAGCCATGAAGGACGAGATCAAGGCCCGTCACGACAAGACCCAGAGTGAAATCCGCGGCGTTCTCAAGCCCGAGCAACAGAAGCAGTTCGACGAACTGCAGAAGCAACGCGCTGAACGCAAGGCCGAATGGCAAGCATTCAAAGCCTGGAAAGCTGAAAAAGCCACCAAGGCCCAGTAAGCTGTCCAACCGCCGCCCGCCCGACCTGCTCTACGCAGGCCGGGCTTTTCCTGTTTGGAGGTACCTGCCTTGCGTTCATTGTTCTGGCGTATCCTGGCCAGTTTCTGGCTGGCCATCGCCTTGGTCGCCGGGCTGTCGATCCTGCTCGGCCACATGCTTAACCAGGACGCCTGGATCCTCAGCCGGCATCCGGGGCTCAATACCCTGGCCAGTCACTGGACCCAACACTACGAGAAACAGGGAGTCGACGCGGCGCAGCATTTTCTTGAACGGCGCAAGCAGCGTTTCAAGATCGACGTCCAGGTGCTCAATGACAGCGGCGAGGCCGTGGTGCCCGGTACCTTCCCCCGTCGCGCCGCCGCCTTCGAGGCCCGTCAGCACAACGATCACCGCCTGCCCTGGCGCCGCCTGACCGAGGAGTACACCAGCCCCGACAGCGGCGAGACCTACCTGCTGATCTACCGTATTCCTCATCCCGAACTCGATGCCTGGCACCGCGAAAGTCTGCTCTGGCCCCTCAGTGCCCTGGGCATCGCCCTGGTGGTGCTGACCTTGTTCAGCCTGGTGGTGACCTTGTCCATCACCCGCCCGCTGAGCCGCCTGCGCAGCGCGGTGCATGACCTGGGCCAGACCACCTACCAGCAGAACAGCCTGGCCAGGCTGGCTGGACGGCGTGACGAGTTCGGCGTCCTGGCCAACGATTTCAACCGCATGGGCGCGCGCCTGCAGAGCCTGATCGGCAGCCAGCGCCAGCTCTTGCGTGACGTTTCCCACGAGCTGCGCTCGCCGCTGGCGCGCCTGCGCATTGCCCTGGCGCTGGCCGAACGGGCCGAACCGGAACAGCGACAAGCCCTGTGGCCACGCCTGACCCGTGAGTGTGACCGCCTGGAAGACCTGATCAGCGAAATCCTCGCCCTGGCCCGCGTCGATGCCGAACATGCGCACGCCGAGCCGGTGGACCTCAACGCCTTGCTTGGCAGCGTGCGCAAGGACGCGCTACTCAGTGCTCCGGAGCAGGACATCCGGCTGGAGGCCGCGCCTGGACTGACCCTACAGGGTTGGCCGACCTTGCTGGAGCGCGCCGTGGACAATCTGCTGCGCAACGCTCTGCGTTTCAACCCACCTGGCCAAGCCATCGAACTCAGCGCCAGCTCCGATCAGGAACGCATCCTGCTGAGCGTGCGCGACCATGGGCCGGGCGTGGCGCCCGAATACCTTGGTCAATTGGGCGAACCGTTCTTCCGCGCCCCAGGGCAGAACACGGCGGGCCACGGCCTGGGCCTGGCCATCGCACGGCGGGCGGCGGAGCGCCATGGCGGCAGCCTGGTGTTGGAGAATCATCCGCAGGGAGGATTCGTGGCGAGGCTGGAGTTGCCGCTGACGGAAGGATTTGCACAGACGCCACGGTCTCTGTGAGCAGGCTGGCGAGGGCGACGGACCGTCTACGACCGCTTCGGCGATCACGGACGAGCCCGCGCCTACAGGGCCGCGGTGGCTGCGGATCGGCCTGAAGATCAGCCGCCCCAGACGCTGACATACGCGGCGGTATCCAGCACCGGCGCGGTGCGCGGTTCGTTCAGCGGCGTGCCCACATACAGGTAGCCCAGCAGCTCTTCGTTCGCCTGCAGGCCCAGCCCTTCGAGCACATGCGGGTCGTGCGCCATGTCGCCGGTGCGCCACACCGCGCCGATACCCTGGGCATGGGCCGCGATGAGGATGCCGTGGGCAGCGCAGCCGGCCGCCAGGCGCTGCTCGTCCTTGGGCACCTTGTAATGGTCCTGCAGACGGGCGATCACCAGGATCAGCAGCGGCGCGCGCAAGGGCATGGCGCGGGCCTTGTCCAGCGCCGCCTGGCTGGCACCGCCCTTGCGCTGCACTGCCTCGGCGAACAGCTCACCGAGTGTCTCGCGGGCCTGACCCTCGATGGTCAAGAAGCGCCACGGACGCAACTGACCATGGTCCGGTGCCCGCAATGCGGCCTGGAACAGGGCTTCGCGCTGGGCAGCGTTGGGCGCAGGCTCAGTCAGGCGTGGAACGGAAACACGGTTGAGCAAAGCGTCGAGAGCCTCCATCGGCTACCCTCCTGGCAGATGAAATGTGCGGCTATTCTCAAGCGGCAAGTGACAAGCTGCAAGCTGCAAGAAAGAGCGGGCGGCGCATTGACCGCAGTTTCTCGCAGCTTGCAGCTGACAAGTCCATAGGTAGAATGGCGCCCTTCCGTTTCGAGTCAGAGCAGATCACATGGCGTTGCCGACCTTAAGGATCCTTGGTTTCATCATCGGCATCTTCCTGATCACCCTGGCGGTCAGCATGGTCGTGCCCATGGCGACCCTGCTGATCTTCGAGCGCACCGGCGACCTGCCCTCCTTCCTCTGGTCCAGCCTGATCACCTTCGTCGCGGGCCTTGCCATGGTCATCCCTGGGCGCCCGGAGCATGTGCACCTGCGCCCGCGCGACATGTACCTGCTGACAGTGTGCAGCTGGGTGGTGGTGTGCGTGTTCGCCGCCCTGCCCTTTTTGTTGACCCAGCACATCAGTTACACCAACGCCTTCTTCGAGAGCATGTCGGGCATCACCGCCACCGGCGCGACGGTGCTCAGCGGCCTGGACAACATGTCGCCGGGCATCCTGATGTGGCGCTCGATGCTGCACTGGCTCGGCGGCATCGGCTTCATCGCCATGGCCGTGGCGATCCTGCCGCTGTTGCGCATCGGCGGCATGCGCCTGTTCCAGACCGAGTCTTCCGACCGTTCCGAAAAGGTCATGCCGCGTTCGCACATGGTCGCCAAGTCGATCGTGCTGGTGTACGTCGGCATCACCGTGCTGGGCACCCTGGCGTTCTGGTGGGCGGGCATGAATGTGTTCGATGCGATCAACCACGCCATGTCGGCCATTTCCACCGGTGGTTTCTCCACCTCAGACCAGTCCCTGGCCAAATGGCATGCGCCGGCGGTGCACTGGGTGGCAGTGGTGGTGATGATCCTGGGCAGCGTGCCCTTCACGCTTTATGTGTCGACCCTACGTGGCAACCGCAAGGCGCTGATCAAGGACCAGCAGGTCCAGGGCCTGCTCGGCCTGCTGGTGGGCACCTGGGTGGTGCTGGGCACCTGGTACTGGGCGAGCACCGACCTGCCCTGGCTCGATGCGTTGCGCCACGTGGCCCTGAACGTTACCTCGATCGTCACCACCACCGGCTTCGCCCTGGGCGACTACAGCCTTTGGGGCAACTTCTCGCTGATGCTGTTCTTCTACCTGGGCTTCATTGGCGGCTGTTCGGGCTCGACCGCCGGTGGCATCAAGATCTTCCGCTTCCAGGTCGCCTACATCCTGCTCAAGGCCAACCTCAACCAACTGATCCACCCACGGGCGGTGATCAAGCAGAAGTACAACGGTCACCGCCTCGACGAAGAGATCGTCCGCTCGATCCTGACGTTTTCGTTTTTCTTCGCCATCACCATCTGCATCATCGCCCTGCTGCTGTCGCTGCTGGGGGTCGACTGGATGACCGCCCTGACCGGCGCCGCCGCGACCGTTTCCGGCGTGGGCCCGGGCCTGGGCGAAGTGATCGGCCCGGCTGGCAACTTCTCCAGCCTGCCCGACGCGGCCAAGTGGATTCTGGCCGGCGGCATGCTGCTGGGCCGCCTGGAGATCATTACGGTGCTGGTATTGTGCATGCCTGCATTCTGGCGCCACTGACCGGCGTCTCGGCACTGCGGCCCAGGCGCGCGCGGTACTCGCTCGGCGTGCTGTCGAACCAGCGGCGGAACGCCCGGTAGAAGTTGCTCGGGTCGGCAAAGCCCAGCAGGTAAGCGGTTTCGAGCAGGGTCATGCCCGGCTGCGCCAGGTACTGCTCGACAAGCTCCCGGCGAGTGTCGTCGAGCAGGGTCTGGAAGCTCGTGCCTTCTTCCTGCAAGCGCCGCTGCAGGGTGCGCTGGGACAGGTGCAAGGCTTGGGCGACGGTCTCGCGCTTGGGTTCGCCCTGGGGCAGGATGCGGCACAGCACCTGGCGCGCGCGATGGGTCACGCGGCTTTCGGAGAAGCGCGCCAGGTATTCCCCGGCAAATCGATCGTGCAGGATCGCCATGGCTTCGTTGGCGGTCGGTAATGGCGCGTCCATGTCGGCCCGGTCGAACACCAGCGCATCATGGGGCGCGGCGAACACCAGCGGGGAATGAAAGGCTACCCGGTAGGGCTCGACATCCTTGGGCTGCGGCCCCTGGATCAGCACCCGCCGCGGCTGGACAGTGCGGCCGCTGAGCCAGCTGCACAGCGCCAGCGCACAGGCCAGCGAGGCCTCGGCGCTGTGTCGAGTCGGCGGCAGGTGATCGCCGTGCACGGTGAGCACCAGGACGTAGCCGTCCGGCTCGAGGCGAAAACTCAAGTCGGAGCTCTCGGCGATGATGCGCTGGTAGCGCACCAGGCGCTGGAAGCCTTCGGCCAGGGTACGGCTGGACATCAACGCGTAACCGACCACATGAAAAGAGGCCGGGCGCACTACCCGGGCCATGTTCAGGCCGATGGCCTGGTTGCCCGACAGTTCCACCGCCAACTGCCAGAGACGGGTCATCGAATCCTGGGGGAAGCGGGCATCCGGGTCGTCCAGCGCGGAGAAATCCAGCCCGAGTTGCTTGAACATGGCACGGCAATCGAGACCTTCCAGCTCGAGTGCCTTGACGATCCCTGATGCCCAGCTTGCTGACGTGGTTCTTTCGCTCATGACAGGCTTCTTGTGCTGACCGCTCCTGCGGTGAATGCAAAGGATACTCAAATGGCGCTGATTGTCACTGGCCAAAACTGCTACTCACTCTAGACTCGAATCAGGCTCCACGCCGTGTATCCTCAATAATATCGAGTGCCCCAGGGAGCACAGCCATGAACCGCACAGTGCACTTTCGCAGTTTTGCCGAGTTCTATCCCTATTACCTGGGGGAACATAGCAACCCCACCTGCCGCCGCCTGCACTTCGTCGGCACCAGCCTGGTCATCGCCCTGCTCGCCTACAGCATAGCCAGCGCCAATTGGCTGCTGTTGCTGGCCGTGCCGGTCGCCGGGTACGGGTTCGCCTGGGCCGGCCATTTCTTCTACGAGAAGAACCGTCCAGCGACCTTTACTTATCCGCTCTACAGCCTGATTGGCGACTTCGCCATGTTCCGCGACATCCTGCGCGGCAAGATCAGCCTCTAACGCCAGCCATAAAAGCGCCGCGGGACCACAAACGCGTCCCGCGCGGCCACCGCGCCGCACGGACGCCTGCTTGAGCAGGCAAAGACGCTCTTGCAGAGGTACACTCCCCTTCCCTGCGATAATCCAGCCCGACATGCCGCTGCGCCGCCAGCGTGACGAGCTGATCGCCGACGGCCACGGGTTCGTCGCCTGCTACAACCGATTTCACAAGGATCATCATGAATCACCGCACCGCCCTCGGCGCCCTGCATATCGGTGCATTGTTCTTCGGCCTGACGGGGGTCTTCGGCAAGCTGGCCAGCGCCGCTCCGTCGGTCATCGTCTTTGGCCGTGCCGCCTTCGCCGTGCTCGCCCTGGGCCTGTTCGCCGGCGTCGCGCGCCGCGCCTGGCAGCCCTTGCTGGCGCGCGACCTGAGCCGCCTGCTGCTGGGCGGGGTGCTCCTGGCCGGGCATTGGGTCAGCTTCTTCATCGCGGTCAAGGTCGGCGGTGTGGCCATCGCCACCCTCGGGTTCGCCAGCTTCCCGGCGTTCACCGTGATCCTTGAAGGCGTGCTATTCCGCGAGCGCATCCGCCGCAACGAGGGGTTGCTGGTGGTGCTGGTGAGCATCGGCCTGGTGCTGGTTACCCCGGCCTTCGACCTGGCCAGCCAGGCCACCGCCGGCCTGCTGTGGGCGCTGCTTTCCGGCCTGCTGTTCGCCTTGTTGTCGCTGACCAACCGCGCAGGTTCCGGCCGCATTCCCGCCGTCCAGGCGGCGCTGTGCCAGAACGCGGTGGTTGCGTTATGCCTGCTGCCGTTCGCAGGCTCGGCCCTGCCGTCGGTGCCGGCCATGGATTGGCTGTGGATCGGCCTGCTCGGGATATTCTGTACTGGCGTCGCCCACAGCCTGTTCGTCGCCAGCCTGGCGGTGATCAAGGCCCGTACCGCAGCGGTGGTGTTCGCCATGGAGCCGATCTACGGCATCGCCGTGGCCTGGCTGGTGTTCGCCGAAACCCCGACCTTGCGCATGCTGCTCGGCGGGGTATTGATCATCTTCGCCATCGTGCTGTCCAGCCGCATGGCCGCCAGCCAAGCGGAAAAACCCAAGGTACTGGCCGAGAGCGCCTAGGCATTACCCAAGAACCGCTGCACGCAAGCCTAGCGGTCGTTGTGCCCCAGATCTCGCTGCGGATCGATCTGGTCACGCACCCGCTGCTTGAGTACCTTGGCCTCCGGGAAGCCGCCATCGGCCTTGCGCTCCCAGATCTGCACGCCGTTGCAGGTGATGCGGAACGCCCCGCCGGTGGCCGGCTCCAGGGTCACTCGGGCGAGGTCGTCGGCGAAGGTGCTGAGCAGTTCCTGGGCAAGCCAGGCGGCACGCAGCAGCCACTGGCATTGCGTGCAATACGTGATAACGATTTCAGGCTTAGTCTGGCTCATTGGGAAAGTCCTAAGGCAGGTGTGCGCGCTTATACTAGCGGCCTTTGCCCTTGGCTCCGAGACTTACGATGCGCCGTCTGCTGTTCTGCCTGTTGCTGACGCTCTGTTCACTGCCGCTGCTGGCCGCCGAGCAAGCCCGGCCCAAGGTCGGCCTGGTACTGTCCGGTGGTGCTGCGCGGGGCCTGGCGCACATCGGCGTGCTCAAGGCCCTGGAAGAGCAAGGCGTGCGCATCGACGCCATTGCCGGCACCAGCATGGGCGCGGTGGTCGGCGGCCTGTATGCCTCCGGCTACAAGCTCGAAGAGCTGGAAAAACTGGCTCTGGGCATCGACTGGCAGCAAGCCCTCTCCGACGCGCCTCCGCGCAGGGACATCCCCTTCCGCCGCAAGCAGGACGACCGCGACTTCCTGGTCAAGCAGAAGCTCAGCTTTCGGGACGACGGCAGCCTTGGTCTGCCGCTTGGCGTGATCCAGGGCCAGAACCTGGCCCTGCTGCTGGAAAGCAAGCTGGCGCACGCCGCCGATACCCGTGACTTCGACAAGCTGCCGATCCCTTTCCGGGCCGTGGCCACCGACATCGCCAACGGTGAGAAAGTGGTGTTCCGCAGCGGCCACCTGCCCCAGGTGATCCGCGCCAGCATGTCGATCCCCGCGGTATTCGCGCCTGTCGAGCTGGAGGGGCGCCTGTTGGTCGACGGCGGCATGGTCGACAACATCCCGCTCGACGTCGTGCGCGAGATGGGGGTCGACCTGGCGATCGTGGTCGATATCGGCACGCCGCTGCGCAGCCGCAAGGAGCTGGCCACGGTGGTCGACGTGTTGAACCAGTCGATCACCCTGATGACGCGGCGCAACTCCGAAGAACAACTGGCCGCGATAGGCCCTGACGACATCCTCATCCAGCCCCCGCTCGCACGCTTCGGCTCGACCGACTTCGGCAGCGCCCAGGAGATGATCGACGCCGGTTACCGCGCCACCCGCATTCTCGATGCTCGCCTGGCGGTGCTGCGCCGTGGCGAGGGTGACAGTGACCTGGCCGTGGCCCGTTCGCCGCGCCAACGCACGCCAGTGATCACCGCGATCAAGGTCGAGAACGACTCCAAGGTCAGCGACGACGTGATTCGCTATTACATCCGCCAACCCCTCGGCGAACCACTGGAGCTCGACCGGTTGCAGACCGATATGGGCACCTTGTACGGCCTCGATTACTTCGACCGGGTGCAATACCGCGTGGTGCATAAAGGTGACGACAACACCCTCGTCATCAGCGCCCGCGGCAAGCGCGGTGGCACCGACTACCTGCGCCTGGGCCTCAACCTGTCGGACGACATGCGCGGCGACAGTGCCTTCAACCTCGGCGCCAGCTATCGGGTCAACGGCATCAATACCCTTGGCGCGGAGTGGCTGACCCGCGCACAGATTGGCGACCAGCAGGAGCTTTACAGCGAGTTCTACCAGCCGCTGGACACCGGGTCGCGCTACTTCATCGCCCCCTACCTGGACCTGGGCTCGCAGAACATCGAAGCCACCCTCGACAATGATCCCATCGCCGAATACCGCCTGGAACGCTACGGCTTCGGCCTCAACCTGGGTCGCCAGATCGGCACCTATGGCGAAGTGCGGCTGGGCGTGGGCAAGGCGTGGGGCGAGGCCCAGGTGCGCATCGGTGCACAGGACCTGCCCAAGATCAGCTTCAACGAGGGTTTCTACGACCTGAAGTATTCCTTCGATACCCTCGACAATGTCTACTTCCCGCACAGCGGCGAGGACATCCGCCTGGCCGTGCGCCAATTCGACAAGGGCCTGGATTCGGATCAGCGTTACCGCCAGTGGGAGTTCAACTTGGACAAGGCGCTGAGCAGCGGCCCCAATACCTGGGTGCTCGGGGGCCGCTATGGACGCACGCTCGACGAGGCTGAAGTGGTGACCTCAAGCTTCGTACTCGGTGGCGCCCGGCAGTTGTCAGGTTTTCGCCAGGACGCCGTGTCCGGGCAGAACATCAGCCTGTTGCGCATGGTGTACTACCGCCGCCTGACCCCACGGGCTTACCTGCCGCTGGACTTCCCGCTGTACCTGGGCGGCTCGCTGGAGCGCGGCCGCGCCTGGAACAACGACAACGAGTTCGACAGCGGCTACATCAACGCCGCGAGCGTGTTCCTGGGCATCGAAACACCGTTGGGCCCGCTGAACCTCAGCTATGGCGCCAACAGTGAGAACCAGAAGGCGGTGTATCTCAACCTGGGGCATACGTTTTGAGCGGCAAGCTGCAAGAAAAAGCAGATCGCGTCGTCAATTTAGATTTGCTTTTACTTGAAGCTTGAAGCTTGGGGCTTAGGACTTCTCGAGATTGCCGAGAATCTTGGCATGCACGCGCATGCACACGTCCAAGTCCGCCTCGTCGACGCCGGAAAACAGCTCCAGGCGCAGCTGATTGGCGATGGTCTCGATCTGGTCAATCAATGGCTTGGCCGGTGGACACAACAAAATCTTCTTGGCCCGCCGATCCTCTATCACCGCTTGGCGCCGCACCAACCCCTGGGCTTCCAAGCTGTCGAGCAGGCGCGCCAAGGTCGGGCCTTCGACGCCGACACTCTGCGCCAGCTCACGCTGGGTCGGGGCCTCTTCGAAGCGGGCCAGGTGCAGCAGCACCAGCCAGCGCGCCTGGGACAGGTTGAGCCCGGCCAAGCGGCGATCCAGCTCGGCACGCCAGCCACGGGACATCTGCGCCAGCTGCATGCCAAAGCGGTGTTGGTTGTCGGTCAGGGGCATAAGCAACTCATCAACAGAACTAATTATTAGTCAGCTAATCATGGCCCAGGCCATCAGGCAAGGCTGACAGCCGCAAGTGCGCTCGATAATTGTCAAAAACGATGACAACCGTCAGGGTCGACAGAGCGCCGATCCCTCGGAGGGTGGAGAGATTGGCACCGATCCTACAGTTCGAACTCGGCGGCCAATGCCGCGCGCACGCAATACAAAACGCCCTCGGGCACGCGCTGAGCGAACTGTTCGGCAATCGACGACACGGGAGGCAGCTCGCCCTCTGCGTCCAGGAAGGCATCCTGAATCTCGGCAAGCAGGTCTTCCGGCAGGTCCAAAGCCTGGTCCAGGCTCAGTTCCTGGCGGCCGAGGGACTCGGCCAGCAGGCTGTAGATATTCTTTTCGCTGCAGTTGAGCTGGCCGGCGATCTGCGCCGGCGTCATGCCAGCGCGGGCCAGGCTGATCAGCTCGTGGCGCAGATCGACCACTACCTTGGGTGTATCGCCGCCGCCGAGCACTTCGAGGAAGGCCTGACCATAGCGCTCCAGCTTGCGCGCGCCAACGCCGCTGACCCGGCCCATCTCGCTGAGGCTGGTCGGCTGACTGCGCAGCATCTCCAGCAACGTGGAGTCGGGGAAGATCACGTACGGTGGCACGCTGTGCTCCTCGGCCAGCTTGCGGCGCAGGGCGCGCAGGGCTTCCCACTGCTCGCGCTCTTCGCCACGCACCAACTGGCTGGCCGGACTGCCGCCGGAGGAACCGGACTTGGCCGAGGTCTGCGGCTTGAGGTCGCGGCGCAGTTGCAGATTGACCTCGCCACGCAGCAGCGGCCGGCACGTGTCGGACAGGCGCAGGCCACCGTAGCCTTCCAGGTCGATGTCGACCAACCCGCGCGCCACCAGCTGACGGAACAGCGAGCGCCACTCACCTTCGGCCATGGCCTTGCCGACCCCGTACACGGCGAGTTTCTCGTGGCCGAAATTACGCACCTTTTCATTGTCGCGCCCCATCAACACGTCGACCAGGTGCCCGACGCCATAGCGCTGGCCGGTGCGGTAGACGGTGGACAGGGCCTGGCGCGCGGGTTCGGTGGCATCCCAGGTCTGCACCTGGTCGACACAGTTGTCGCAATGCCCGCAAGGTTGTTCGAGGATCTCGTCGAAGTAGGCCAGCAGCGCCTGGCGACGGCAGCGGGTTTCTTCGCACAGGGCCAGCATGGCGTCGAGCTTGTGCTGCTCGACACGTTTATGGCGCTCGTCGCCCTCGGAGTTCTGCAGCATCTGCTTGAGCATCACCATGTCCTGCAGGCCATAGGCCATCCAGGCATCGGCGGGCAAGCCGTCACGTCCGGCACGGCCGGTTTCCTGGTAGTAGGCTTCCAATGACTTGGGCAGGTCGAGGTGGGCGACGAAGCGTACGTTGGGCTTGTCGATGCCCATGCCGAAGGCGATGGTCGCGACCATGATCAGCCCTTCCTCGTTGAGGAAGCGCCGCTGGTTCGCGGCGCGGGTCTCGGCCGGTAGGCCGGCATGGTAAGGCAGGGCAGGGAAACCTTGGTCGCAGAGGAAGCTGGCGGTCTCGTCGACCTTCTTGCGCGACAGGCAGTAGACAATGCCGGCGTTGCCGCGCCGCTCGCCGAGGAAGGCCAGCAACTGCTTGCGTGGCTGCTCCTTGGGCACGATACGGTAGAAGATGTTGGGGCGGTCGAAGCTCGACAGGAAACGTTCGGCGCCCTGCAGGTGCAGGCGGTTGACGATTTCCTCGCGGGTGCGCATGTCGGCCGTGGCCGTCAGGGCGATGCGCGGTACCTGGGGAAAGAGCTCGGCCAGCTGGCCCAACTGCAGGTACTCGGGACGGAAGTCGTGACCCCATTGCGACACGCAGTGCGCCTCGTCGATGGCGAACAGGGCGATGTCGAGGGTGCGCAGGAACTCCAGCATGCGCGGCTGCACCAGGCGCTCCGGCGCCAGGTAGAGCATCTTGATCTCGCCCCGGCGCAGGCGCCCAGCCAGCTCGCGCTGCTGGTCGTTGCTCAGGGTCGAGTTCAGCGCCGCGGCCGCCACGCCCAGTTCATCGAGGGTGGCGACCTGGTCGTCCATCAGCGCGATGAGCGGCGACACCACCACCGCCAGGCCCGGACGCAGCAACGCCGGCACCTGGAAACACAGCGACTTGCCGCCGCCGGTGGGCATCAGCACCAGCGCATCGCCACCACTGGCCACGCATTCGATGATCGCCCCCTGGCGCGCACGGAAACTGTCGTAGCCAAAGATGTCCTTGAGGACGCGCTGAGCCTGTTCGAGCATAGTCACTCCAAAAATCGCCATTCCATCCTGGATACAGGCTGGACGAAAAACCCGCCCGCCACACCCGCAAATGCGTAAGCGGCTTTTACCCGGGCCGTGCAAACGCACGCCAGTCTGAAAAATCGGAGATTATACCCCAGCGCTCACCCTGGCAGGGGGCGGGGCGATAGGCGTCTTCCTTTGCCTCGAAAGCGCCGCATGGTGCTAGAATTCATTATCGTTTATTCCCCAAGGTAGCCCTGTAATGTCCTTCGCCGAGCAATTGACCCGCCTGCAAGCCTTCCTCGACGCTGACGAGCTGCACGAAGAAGCGCTGGACTACGTTGCCGCCCACGGCTACCTGACCGCGCTGTCGATCTGCGCCGAAGACGTTCCAGAGCGCGAATGGATCGACGCCCTGTTCGCCGAGGAACCTCATTACCAGGACGACGTCGAGCGTCAGGCCATCGAAGCCACGCTGATCCAGCTCAAGGCGCACATCGCCCGCCAGCTGGCCAGCGACGAGGAATTCGAGCTGCCGTGCGACCTCGACCTGGGCGACGATCCGGACGACTCCGACCTGCGCGGCTGGTGCATCGGCTTCATGGAAGGCGTGTTCCTGCGCGAAGAGGCGTGGTTCGAGAACGCCGAGGAGGAAGTCAGCGAGATGCTGCTGCCGATCATGGTCGGCTCGGGCCTGTTCGACGAACAGCCAGAGTTCGCCGACATCGCCAGCGACGCCGGCCTGCAGGATGACATGGTCGTGCAGATCCCCGAAGCGCTGACCGCCCTGTACCTGCTGCTGCACGCCCCGGACGAGAAGCCGGCACTGCTCAAGCCTCGCCACCACTGAGTGAGGCCCATGCGCTACCTGCTGCTGGCCATCGGCTGGCTCAGCGTTGCGCTGGGGGTGATCGGGATCTTTCTGCCGGTATTGCCGACCACCCCCTTTCTGCTCCTGGCGGCTGCCTGTTTCGCCCGCAGCTCGCCACGCTTTCACCACTGGCTGGTCAATCATCCGCGCCTGGGGCCGTGGATCAGGGACTACCTCAGCGGTGAAGGCATTCCCCTCAAGGGCAAGGCCTACGCCATCGGCCTGATGTGGGCGAGCATCGGCCTGTCCTGCTACCTGGTGCCGCTGCCCTGGGCACGGGCGTTCATGCTCACCAGCGCGGTGCTGGTGACGCTGTATATCCTCAAGCAGAAGACCTTGCGTCGGCCTGAATAAGTCGCTGGCAGATCCCTCTCGATTTCGCTCCCCTACCCTACCCCCTTTCGATTACCCTCTGCGTGTCTACCCCGACGATCGCGGGACGGACTGCGTGCCCCCAGACCAATAACAACAGTGATCGAACCTGATGAAACTGCAACCGCTGCCTCCGCTGAACAGCCTCGTCGCGTTTGAAGCCGCTGTCCGCCACCTGAGTTTCACCCTGGCGGCCAGGGAACTGAACGTCACCCAGGGAGCGATCAGTCGCCAAATCCGCGTGCTTGAGGATTACCTCGGCAAGGCCCTGTTCGCCCGTACCACCCGCGAAATCAATCTCACCACCACTGGCAGCCAGTATTACGAAACCGTACGCGAATCCCTGCAACAACTGGCCCATGCCACGGCCGGGATTCGGCATTGGCGCGGTGCGCAACAGGTGACAGTCGTTACCAGCACCGCCATGGCGTCCTTGTGGCTGCTGCCCAAGGTGTCGGTGTTTCAGCGCGAACACGAGGAAATTGACCTACGGATCATCGCAACCGACCAAATCAGCGACTTTTCGCGGCTGGACTGCGACCTGGCGCTCTACTACTGCAGCACGCCACCGAAGAATGTGCAGGTCACACCCTTGTTCAGCGAAGAGATCTACCCGGTCTGCAGCCCCGCCTACCTGGCGCGGCATCCCGGGCTGAACGAGCCGGCGCACCTGGCCCAGTGCACGTGGCTATGGTTGGAAGACCCGCAGAGTGACTGGATCGGCTGGCAAGAGTGGTTCCGCCGCCTGGGACACCAGGCGCCGCAGCCGCGGCGACGGATCGACATCAACAGCTACTCGATGCTGATTCAGTCGGCGCTTGCCGACCAGGGCATCGCCCTGGCCTGGTCGAACCTGGTCGACAATCACCTAAAGACCGGCGCGCTGGTGCGTCCGATGAAGGCCATGCTGCGTACCGACGCGCAGTTCTGCCTGCTCGAGCCGGTAGGCAGGGCCGGCAACCGGCAAAGCGTAAACCGCTTCCGCCAGTGGTTGATGGCCCAAGTGCCGGAAACCATCGATGCCTGAGGTCAGTGGCTAGCCACGGACGGCTGGCGCGACTCGAACACCAACACCGTGCAGACCTGCGGCGAATTCAGCCAGTGCTCGCAGGCCGCGGCAAACCGCGCTGTTGGCCAGCGAGCGACGACATCACCCGGCATCTTGCGGGTCCAACAGGTTCAAGCCAATTCCCGTGTTGCCACCAGCGCTGACAGGTTGCCCCCGTCTCCGCCCCTGCTGTCGATCAGGGTATCGTTGGCAGTCGGACGCATCAGCAGACCCTGGGTCGTGCCGACGGTATCGGCGCGCAGGCTACGCAATAGGCTGTAGATGGTCACCAGCAAGTACAGGGCAATCGGCAGTCCCACGACGATACTGGCCATCTGTATCGCCATCAGCCCGCCTGCCAGCAGCAATCCGGCAGCGATGGCGCCTTCAAGGAAGCACCAGAGCACGCGTATCCAATTGGGCGGATTGATGCTGCCCACCGAATTGAGCATGCACAACACCTGAGTGCCGGCATCCGCCGCAGTGACGAAATGCACCGCCAGCAACAGGCACACGATCACGCACAGCACTGCGCCCACGGCCGGGCCGTCAAGCCGTTCGAGCAAGGTGAACATGGCCGCGGTGGTTTCCTTTTGCGTCGCCTGCAGGATGGCGCCGCCATGGAAAGGCGCTGCTTCGCTCTGCTCTGCCACCGGCTGCGCGGCATGGGCCTGGCGAGCCAGTTGCTCGTCCCTGAGGGCCGCGCCGCCGAACACGGCCATCCACAGGATGGTGACCAGGGTCGGGACCAGCAAAGCACCGACGATCAGCTCGCGGATGGTCCGGCCGCGGGAAATCCGCGCGATGAACAGTCCGACGAAGGGCCCCCACGTCATCCACCATGGCCAGTAGAAGGCGGTCCAGCTCTTTTGCCATTGGCTGTCGGCCTGGGTGTCGGTCCAGAAGCTCAGGCCGACGATATGCTGGGCATAGTCGCCGGCAGCCTCGAACAGAAAGTTGAGAATGTAGCGGGTTGGGCCCAGCCACAGCACCACCAGCATCAGCGCGAAGGACAGCCACATGTTCAAGGTCGACAGCCGCTTCATGCCGCGAGAGACGCCGGCAACCAGCGAAACCGCAGCGATCACGCTGACGAATGCAATGATAGACAGCTGCAGGCCAATGCTTACGGGTACCTGGAACACCTGGTTCAGGCCTGTGTTGATCTGCACCACCCCCAGCCCCAGCGACTGGGAGACACCGAAGGCAGTGATCGCCACGCCCAGGATGTCCACCACATGACCGATCGGCCCGTAGATGCGCTGGCCGATCAGCGGGTAGAGGATCGAACGCAAGGCCAGCGGTAATCCCTTGCAGTAGGCGAAATACGCCAGTCCCAGGCCGATCATGGTAAAGATCGCCCAAGGGTGCAGGCCCCAATGGAACAGGGTCAGGCGCATGGCCACGGTGGCCGCCTCATCGCTCAGCCCTGGGCTGAAGGGATTGCTGGCGTAGTGCAGGACCGGCTCGGCGACCGACCAGAAAATCAGCCCGATACCCATGCCAGCGCTGAAAAGCATGGCGATCCAGGCGCTGAAGCTGAACTCCGGGGTGTCGTTTTCGCGACCCAGCTTGAGGGTGCCGTAGCGACTGCTGGCGATCATCAGCAGAACGCCGAGCAGGCTGCTGACCAGTGCGAGGTAGAACCACTTGAAGTTGTCGAGGATGGCATCCGAGGCAGTCTTGAAGACCTGGGTAGCCTGGTCGCCCTGTACTGCGCAGAGCAGCACGAAGGTGACGACGATGGCCACCGACACCACGGTCACGATTGGATTGAGGCCCTTGAACAGGCCACTGGTTGCACGCATCGGCTATCTCCCTTGTTGTTGTAGTGCCGTGCCGAACGGGTTTTTGTCATCTGCAATGTGGGATTTGCACAGTCAACAATGAGTGAGCACCAGGACGGCAACAAACTATTTAATCTCATTGATTGATGAGAAATAAACATGAACGTAGACCCTGCTGTCCCAGCGCCAAAGGGCGTCGGATGTTCGGCCCAACGAATGAGTTTTTCTCATTAATCCGGGTTCAAAAATCGTTTGTCGCCCAGCCTCCAGGACCGAAAGAATCAGCCAGCCAAAGGCCGCCAAGGCCGTTCAATCGTGCGATCTGGAGACAACAATAATGGGCATCGCCAACCTCATTCCCGTGCACAGCCTGGAAACCGTCCTGGGCCCCATCGAGCAGGCCCACGGCCTGACCAACGACTTCTACACCGAGCAGCGCTACTTCGAACTGGACCGTGACCAGGTGCTGGGTAGAAATTGGGCCTGCATCGGCTTTGCCACTGACCTGCCCGTCAACGGCTACGTCAAGCCGGTAGACTTCATGGGCCTTCCGCTGCTGCTGATGCGCAACCGCGAAGGCCTGGTGCAGGTGTTCCACAACGTCTGCAGCCACCGGGGCGTCAAGCTGGTGCAGGAAGCCGGGGCGATCCAGGGCATGATCCGTTGCCCCTACCACTCCTGGACCTACGACCTCAATGGTGCCCTGCGCGGCACCCCGCATGTGGGTGGTATCAACCAGCACAAGGACGAACGCTTCGCCTGCGAGAAGCATGGCCTCAAGCCCCTGCGCAGCGCCATCTGGATGGACATGGTGTTCATCAACCTGTCAGGCGATGCGCCAGCACTGGAAGAGGCCTTGGCTCCCCTGACCGAGCGCTGGGCACAGTTCCTCGGCGACGACGGCATGGGCCTGATGCGCCGCGAGGCGAACAGCGGGGCCATGGCCATCGAGGTCAAGTGCAACTGGAAGCTGGCGGTGGAGAACTACTGCGAGGCCTATCACCTGCCTTGGGTACACCCGAGCCTGAACAGCTATTCGCGCCTGGAAGACCATTACAACATCATGTTCGAGCAGTTTGCCGGGCAAGGTAGTTACGCCTACAACCTCTCGGACGTGGCGGGCAGCCACCTGCCGACCTTCCCGTCCTGGCCGGCCGACCGCATGCGCAACGCCGAATACGTGTCCTTCTTCCCCAACGTGTTGCTGGGCATCCAGGCCGATCATGCCTTCGCGATGATGCTCGAACCGGTCGCGCCAGGAAAGACCATCGAGCACCTGCGCCTGTTCTATGTCGGCGATCAAGCGCTCGACCCCCACTACGACGCCGCGCGTAACGCGGTCATGGAGTCCTGGAGGGTGGTGTTCGCCGAGGATATTGCCTCGGTCGAAGGCATGCAACAGGGCCGCAGCTCTCCGGGTTACAGCGGTGGAGCCTTCTCCCCGGAAATGGACCTGCCGACCCATTACTTCCACAAGTGGGCCGCTCGCCAGCTGCTCGACAGCGCCCAACAGGCCTGACCCGGAGGACATCCCATGAGCATTCCACACTGGCTCAACCATATCGACGGGCAATGGGTCGACAGTGACCAACGCCTGACCATCCTCGACCCCGCCAGCAACCAGGTCGTGGCGACCATGGCCCAGGCCAGCGTCGCCGACGCCGAGCGCGCGCTGCGGGCCGCCCGCCGCTGCGCCGACAGCGCTGAACTGTCCCGCGTGCGTCCGGCCCAGCGCGTGACCTGGCTGCTCGAGATCGCCCGGCAGATCCGCTTGGTGAGCGAGCAAGGCGCACGCGTTCTCTGCGCGGAAAATGGCAAGACCTTGCGCGATGCGCGGGACGAGTTCAATGAAGCGGCGCGCTATTTCGAGTACTACGCGGGCATGGCCGACAAGATCGAGGGCACCTCGATCCCGCTGGGCAATGGCTACATGGACTTTACCCTTTACGATCCGATGGGCGTCTCATTGCAGATCGTGCCGTGGAATTTCCCGGTGTCCATCTGCGCGCGCTCGCTGGCCCCGGCCCTGGCCGCTGGCAACGCGGTGGTGATCAAGTCGCCGGAGCTCTCCCCGCTTGGCCTGTGCGTGCTGATGCAGGCGATCGAACGCGCCGGCCTGCCCAAGGGTGCGGTGAACCTGCTGTGCGGGCGGGGCCGTGAAGTCGGCGCCTACCTCGCGGCGCACAAGGACGTGGACCAGATCGTCTTTACAGGCTCCGTCCCCACCGGCCAGAGCATCCTGCGCGCAGCGGCCGAAAACGCCGTGCCCAGTGTCATGGAGCTGGGCGGCAAGTCGGCAGCACTGGTGTTTGCCGACGCCGACCGCGAGCAGCTGCTGGCCAGCGTGCGCAACGGTATTTTCTTCAATGCCGGTCAGGTCTGTTCGGCGCTCTCGCGCCTGCTGGTGCACCGTTCGATTCACGATGAGGTGGTCGAGCAGGTCGCCGCACTGGCGCGCAGCCTGCGCATCGGCCCAGGCGCAGAGGACGCGGAGCTGACCCCAGTGATCTCCAGCGCCCAACTGCAGGGCATCCAGGCCATGTGCCAACGGGCGCAGGCGCAAGGCGCACGGGTGGTCGCCGGTGGCGAAGCGGTGAGCGGCCTGGAGGGCAACTTCATGCAGCCGACGGTATTCAGCGAGGTCACTGCGGACATGGAAATCGCCCGCAGCGAAGTGTTCGGCCCAGTCCTGGCGATCCTGCCATTCGAGACCGAGGAAGAGGCAATCGCCCTGGCCAACGGCACCGACTTCGGCCTGGTCGCCGGCGTATTCACCCAGGACCTGAACCGTGCCCTGCGCTGTTCGCGCCGCCTGCGGGCCGGCCAGGTGTTCATCAACGAATGGTTCGCCGGCGGAATCGAGACGCCGTTCGGCGGTGTCGGGCTGTCCGGTTTTGGCCGCGAAAAGGGCCAGGAAGCACTGTACAGCTATGTGCGCACCAAGAACCTGGCATTCCGTATCCAGGGCGAATAAGGGGCGATGACCATGAAGAAATGGCTCTGCATCATCTGTGGGCTGATCTATGACGAAGCCCTGGGCTGGCCCGACGATGGCATTGCGCCCGGTACCCGTTGGGAGGACGTGCCCGAAGACTGGCTCTGCCCCGATTGCAAGGTCGGCAAGGCGGATTTCGAGATGATCGAGATCAGCGAACCTGTCACCGCGGTGGCGGCCGTGCCCCCACTGGCGGCCTCCATTCAACCGGTCGCCACGGTTCGCCCGGCAGGGCCGGTGGTGATCATCGGCAGCGGCCACGCGGGCTATGGCCTGGCCCAGGCCCTGCGCAAGCAGGATCCCAACCTGCAGATTTGCGTATTGACGCGCGAATCCGGGCATATCTATTCCAAGCCCGGACTGTCCGTCGCCCTGGCCCAGGGCCGCAGCGCCGCTGCCTTGGCCAGCGAAAGCCCGCTGGCCATCGAACAGCGCCTGGGCATTCGTGTGTACCCCCATTGCCAGGTCGAGCGTATCGATGCCCAGGCCCGGCGCCTGTACACCAGCCTCGGCGAGATGAATTATGGCCAACTGGTCCTGGCCAGCGGTGCGGCGCCGATCCGGGTACCGATCGAAGGCTGTGCCGAGGCCCTGGTCAGCGTCAACAACCTGCACGACTATCAGGCCTTTCGCACGCAACTCGACGGCGTGCGCCGCATCGCGATCCTGGGTGACGGCCTGATCGGGTGTGAGTTCGCCAACGACCTGGCCAGCAGCGGTTTCGACGTCCAGGTCATCGGCCTCGGTGCCTGGCCCATGGAGCGCCTGCTGCCCCAGCCCGCCGGCGAGCACTTGCAGCAGGCCCTGGGCGAACTGGGGGTGCGCTGGCACTTGCAGACCACGTTGCAACGCATCGAGGCTGGCAGCGAGGGTTTCGATCTGCTCCTGGCCAACGGCGAACGGCTGCAGGCCGACCTGGTGCTCTCGGCGGTCGGACTGCGGCCGAACCAGGAGCTTGCAGTGTCGTGCGGCCTGGCGTGTGGCCGTGGGATCAAGGTCGATGATCACCTGCGCACCTCCCAGGCCGGCATCTTCGCCCTGGGCGACTGCATCGAAATCGACGGCCAACTGCTGCCCTATCTGGCGCCGATCAACCATGGCATCGAAGCCTTGGCGCACACGTTGCTGGGGCGGCCAACCGCCGTGCGCTATCCATTGATGCCGGTTACGGTCAAAACGCCGGCCGCCCCCCTGTGCCTGCTCGCGGCCCCTGCCGATTGCCAGGGCATCTGGCGCGTGGAAGCGACCGACGATGGCCTGCATGCCGGCTATCACGACAATGCCGGCGTGATGCGCGGCTTCGTCCTGCTCGGCCGCCAGGCACAGCAACAGCGCAGCGCCTGGCTGCAACGCTGTCAGCCCCCTCAAACGCATGTGGCTTGAGAACCAACGACATGAACAATCACGCGATTCAGCTGCCACACGACGACCATGATTGCGGCTGGTACGCCGCCTTGCCCAGTCCTGCCCCCGCCACCCGCCTGAGCGGAAGGCAGCAGGCCGACTATGCCGTGATCGGTGCTGGCTTCGCCGGGCTGGCCGCCGCCCGCCGCCTGGCCGAACACATGCCCCAGGCGCGTATCCTGTTGCTCGATGCCCAGCGGGTCGGTTATGGCGCCTCGGGGCGCAATTCCGGTTTCGTCATCGACCTGCCGCACAAGATGGCGCTCGAACACCCGGACCCAGGCCACAAGCAGCGCCTGCTTGGCCTGAATCGCGCCGCCATCGCCCAACTGCAGCGACTGGTTGAGCAACATCGCATCGACTGCCAGTGGTCCCATGCTGGCAAGTACCAGGGCGCCGTTGGCCCACGCGGGTTGGCTTACCTAGAGCATTTCGAGCGACTGATGAGCGAACTGGGCGAGCCGTTTCGCAGCGTCGAGCGCGACGAACTGGCAAAGGTGCTTGGCACCCAGCACTACAGCAGGGCGGTTTTCACGCCTGGCTGTTACCTGATGCAGCCGGCGGCGCTGGTCCGCGGGCTGGGCGATTCGCTGCCGGGCAATGTCGAGTTGCTCGAAGAGTCGCCGGTTCACCACCTGCAACGCGATGCCCAAGGCCAATGGCTGCTGCAGGGTATGGACGGCCAGGTACGCACGCCACGCCTGCTGTTGGCGGCCAGTATCTTCACCCAGGAGTTCGGCTACCTGCGCAACCGCCTGCTGCCGGTGATGACCTTCGCCAGCTGGACCCGACCTTTGACCCAGGCCGAGATGGAAGCCACCGGCATCCAGCCAGACTGGGGCCTGACGCCCGCCGACCATGCCGGGACCACGGTGCGCATGACCCAGGACCGCCGCCTGATCATCCGCAACACCTACAAGCATGTGCCGCGCTACGGCAACAGCATCAAGGACGCCAACCGCCAGCATATCCGCGCTGCGCATCAAAAAGCCCTGCTGGCACGTTATCCGCAGTTACACAACGTGCCCTTCACCCACACTTGGGGAGGCACGTACGCAATCTCGCGCAACTTCACCAATTACTTCGGCGAGCCGGAAAAAGGCGTGTTCTCAACCGCCTGCGACAACGGCGTCGGGGCGGCCTGGGGAACCATCTCCGGTACCTTGCTAGCCGATATGGCGGTGGGCGCCGACTCCCGACAACTCCAGGACATTCGCGCAGTGACCGGGATGCCCTCGCTCAACCCGCCCGAACCGTTTCTCGGCCTGGGCGTACGCACCCGGATCCGCTGGGCGGCCTGGAACAGCAGGAGCGAGCTATGACGGACACATACTCCGGAAAAGGCCCGGTACGGCGAGTCGATCACCGTGACCTGGATTTTATCCCGCGTGGCGGACCTCCCGGGCAGGCTGCCGTCGCCCGTGCCCTGAGCAACGAGGTATCACCGCACCTAGGGATTGGATTTGCTCGTTGGGAAGGCGCCGAAGTGGCGTGGACACTGCTGTATGACGAAGTGATCTTCGTCATCGACGGCTGCTTCGAGCTTCAGGCCAACGGCCAGCTGTATCGGGTCGAACCCGGGCAGTTGCTATGGATTCCCGAAGGCACCGAGCTTGTCTACGGCGGGCATGCGTTGTTCGGCTACGTGGTCTATCCCGGGGACTGGAAGCAGCGCCACGGGCTGGCATGATTATCCGCGACGCTGATAGCGCCAGACATTTGAGCACGGTTCAAGACCGCCCACGGGTGCCAGCCGCTGCTTTGCAGGCTGGCACCCGCGAACGCGCCGCGGTGCTATCGCGTCATTAAACCGTGTCCACCTTCAACGACTGATCACCCAGCATGCCGTTGATGATGGTCGCGGTATCCTGCCCGGCCGAGATCACTCCGCCGGCCCCCGCCGTCACCCCGTAATGCTGTGCCAGGTCTATACCAGCCAGGTCGATGGATTGGGTCGGCGCCGCACCGACCACCGCACTGACTTCGAGGGTGGACACCAGCCCACTCTCACTCCCGGTGACCTTGAAGTGCAGGTAGTCATCCAGCGAGGCGGACGTGGCGTTCTCGCCCTGCAGCAGTTGCGACAGGTCGAGACGGTCGATGCCGAGGCTGAAATCGGACACCAGGTCATGTCCCGCATTGCCCTGTTGCCAGACAAACGTGTCGCTACCGTTGCCACCGGTCAAGGTGTTATTGCCCGGCCCGCCGATGAGAATATCGTTGCCCCCTGCGCCATTGAGTGTGTCATTGCCCAGTCCTGCGCTCAGCAGGTTGTCGGCAGCATTGCCGGTCAAGGTGTCGTTGTAGTCCGACCCGATCAGGTTTTCGATGCCCGTCAGGGTGTCGGTGCCGGCTCCCTCCGTGTTCTGCGGGCCGCCAAGGCCAAGGTTGACCGTGACCGCGCTGGCGGCGGACGCGTAGCTGGCGGTATCGGTGCCCGCGCCACCTTCGAGCAGGTCATTGCCCGCGCCGCCGATCAACAGATCGTTGCCATTGCCGCCATCCAGGGTGTCGTCGCCGCTCCCGCCCACCAGCACGTCATGGCCATCACCGCCCTCGAGCGTGTCATGACCCTCCCCTGCCAGGAGCACATCGTCACCCGAAGTACCTTTAAGGGTACTGCCCGCGTGGTAGGTGATATCGACATTCCCCGTGCCACTGCCACCGTGGCCATCGCTGACGGTGTAGCTGTCGTGGTAAACCGGGTTTTCGGCGTTGGCGTAATTGATCGACAGGCTTAGGTTGTAGTACTCCGGCGCGTTGACATCGCTACCCTGAGGATTGCTCAGATTGCTTACGTGGATGCTGTAGACCCCGTCACGGCTGGCGGTGAAGCTTTCTCCACTGCCGATCGCCTGGTACCCACTGGTCGCATCCTTCCATTCCATCGCCAGGTTGCCGGCAGGGTTACCATGATTGAGGGTCAGGGTCTCGCCCTTGCGCAGGGACACCGTGAGTACATCTTCGTCATTGGCATCGGCGCTGGTAACGGCTCCCAGGTAGCCTGCCACGATCAAGGCCGCCGTCATCGAGCCCGAGGCGCCGATGAACGCGCTGCGCGGCAGGTCCTTCAACGGGTTGGCGCCACGGTTGTCGGTATCGCAGAAGCTGAGTGTCGTTACCTTGTTGCCCAGGGTGAAGCCGGCGCCTTTTTCGGCAAAGCGGGTATCGAAGATGATCGGCACTGCCCCGAGACGATCAGGGTCGGCATCGCTGTCGTTGGCCAGCAAGGCTTCGGCCGGGACCGTGACACGGGCGCTACTGAAATCGGTGATGATGTGGTCCGGCCCCGCCACCGGGGCGCTGTTGGTATGGACCTTGATCACCAGGTTGGCGCTGCTGGTGTCGCCGTCATTGTCGCTGACCGTGAAGGAGAACTGTTCGGACTGCGTCTTGCCAGTGTCCTTCGGCGGCGTGTAGGTGAACTCGCCGCTGTCCATGTCGACCAGCAGCGTGCCGCCCAGGCCGGTCTTGACGTTGAAGGTGTTGGTGGCGGTGTCGAACGCGCCTTTGTCCGGGCCGCCGCTGAAGCCGTAGCCCCCCTGCCCGCCATCGGCCTTCGGATCATAGATGTAGGTAGTGCCATCGACCAGCAGCGCCTTGATAAAGCCACCGTCGGCACCGAAGTGTCCGCCGCTCATCAGGCTACCGGTGATCGGCTCGCCCTGGACAGTGCCGGTCAGCACCGCGCCGAGCTGGCAGAGGTCGGTCACCACCACCGAGTTGCTGTCGGTATGGGTACTGCCGTCGTAGGCCAGCGGGTCGAGGTTACCGGCATTCACGGCCGTGCCCAGGCCAATGGCGTAGGACTTGATCAGGTTCTTGTCGAGGAAGGACTCCCAGTTATCTTCGCGGACTTGGGTCATCGCATGCCCGGAGGTCGGTTCGCCGTCGGAGAAGAAGTAAGCGATATTCTGCCCCCCGGTCAGTTTGCCGGCTTTCGCGAAGGCACTCTCGGCCTTGGTAGCCGCCGAATCGTAGTAGGTCGAACCATCGGCCGTCAGGCCGCTGACGATGCTCTTGGCCTGGGCAATGGACATCCATACCGGCGACATCTCGGTCGCGCCGGTAGCAAAGGTGACGATCTGTACCTTGATGTCGCCCATCTCATCGTACTTGCCGAGCAAGGCATTGATCGCCTGCTTGGCCAGTTGCAGGTGGCTCAGGTTATCGACACCGGACTTCAGGTTCATGCTTCCAGAGACATCGATCAACAACAGGATGTTCGAGTCCACCTGACCTGGGGCGATGGAACGATGGGCGTCTACCACCTTGGGCACGTCGTCGACGATGTTGATGGCGATGGTGCTGGTGCTTGAGTTGCCCAGCGAATCGGTGACCTGGTAGGTGAAGGACTCAGTGACCCCATTGGCGCCGTCGTTTGCCGCACCTGGCGTCTTGGGTGCCGAGGTCAGGGTGTAGCTATAGCTGCCGTTGGTGTTGAACTGCAACTGGCCGAACTGGCCTACGGCATTGCCGAGCAACGTGTAGGTCAGTGCGCCGACGCCGCCGGTGATCGAACCGACCAGGGTGCCGGTGGCAGTTTCAGCGGTGGAAGTAGGGTCGCTGCCAATCACGTTGCCGGCGGCCAGGTCGTTGCCGTCCTTGCTCAGGTCCAAGGCTTTTTCGTAGACGGTGACGCCGTTGTTCGGGCCTGCGACCAGCGAGCAGTCCGATACATTGATGGTGATCGTCGTGGTGCTCTCGTCGCCATCGGCGTCGCGGATGGTGTAGACGAAGACGTCAGATGCACCGCCTGGCGCTGCCGTATTCGGGTTGGCGTGGTAGACGGCGTTGCCCTGGGCGTCCAGGGTCAGGTAGCCATATTGGCCGAGCACGTGGGTGTTGAGCGAACCGTTCGCCGAGGTAGAGGTATCTGAGCCGGCTCGCACACCCACTACGTAGCTGCCATTACTCAAGACATCGGCACCGATCACGTCATTTTCCAACACGTTGCCGCAGACCGCCCCGCCCTGAACCACGTTGGCCACGTCGCAATGAGCCTGGGGGACGTCATCGACGATGTTGATCACGATGGTGCTGGTGGTGCTGTTGCCGAGTGAATCCTTGACCTCATAGGTAAAGCTTTCGGTCAGGGTGTTGGCACCGTCGTTGATGTTGTCCGGTGATTTTGGCGCCGAGGTCAGGGTGTAGGTGTAGGTACCATCGGCATTGAGCTGCAAC